>OGJX01000383.1_pt1 | contig 46284 bp, 42 predicted proteins | sample 1572381 | NCBI WGS metagenome assembly OGJX01 (sample SAMEA2582085, study PRJEB24529) | metagenome | biome: Human gut stool | place: China | collected 2011
TATGCCAACCTGTTCAAGACAGACTTTGGTTAAAGACCATGCTTTTCTGGTTAAACCAGCGTATTACCTCAAGTCGCTTTATGGGGTAAGGGGATTTTGTGTCTGCGACATTTCTGTTGTGCAAGAAATATGTACAATAAAATGAATTTTGTCGCTTTGCAAGCAAAATCCCACTAAACCCTATAGGTTGCGGATTTGAGGTTTACTAAATACTTCATATCCTAATTTGTTTATTAAACCTATTCTGTATATTAAACGTAGAATATGCCTAAAACTTGCTCTATTTTACGTTTTTAACATTCCATCTAAAACTTGCCAACACTCACAAGAAGCAATCATTTCCCCGCTTTCTACTGCCCCTTACGGTAAATGGAAACAAAACGCTTTGCGATATTGATGAGTTTCTCCCGGGCGTTAGGATCTCTTACATCATCAAAACTCCAGTTGGGAAATTCGCCACGCATCTTGGAGAAACGCTTGGAGATGGCACCGCCATTGGTCAGATTGGAAGGCATGCCCAGCTGCTCTGTAAGATACTTGCAGAAAGATGCGCCATTATCAAATTTGCCTTCAAAATCGTTGATATCAGAGAGCGCCACCATAATCAGGGCATAGTCTTTCTTCAAAGGAATAGCCTTCTCGTCTATCATCTTCTGCAAGGCTCGCTTTACTCTTTCTCCCTGGCTCAAGTCGCCCCATTCCTTCTCATTATCTTCTTCCGTTTTTTCCTGCCCGCCGTTTTCCTGATGCTCATCGTCTGTCACTTCCAATTCTAATGTCCTCTTCTGTTCAGGCTCGAATCCGTGCAGATAATCTTCATCATTGTTCTGGCGCATCAGTTCATTAATCTGAGATGAAACGAAGAAACCATCCTCGCCATAATAACCGATATTGGCTGCCAGCCGCTCAACCACATCCCGGTTCTTCACGACTGCTCCGAGGCACCGCTGAGAAAACTCCTGAGTTACGTAGCCTCTCCATTGCCCCATAATCATTGAGCAAAATTGAAACACTTTCGACTCCAAAGGCATCATCTGAAGTATCACAGCTGCCATATACAGGATGACAAATACGATTCTCTGACGCTCTTCCTGAGCTGTAGCATACTCATCCTCGTCAACATAGTTTTTCTCATATTGCCCTATTCCTTCCACAAAGGCTAGGCGGCTCTCGGTATCGGTATGCGAAAACATCATTTTGTCTACGATGCAGAATACCTCATAAAAAACATCCTCGCATGAACATCTGGACGTAGGAAACCACGTCTTATCATTGAAGATATCATGGGTGATAGCTCTGAAAACCTGATAAATCATGTGTTGCGAAAAAGATTTATCTACCATCTGTCTGGTCTTCATCTTAAATAACCTCATCGTCGTAACCCTTTAAACCATCAAGAATCACATCAAGAGAATTGATCAAGGCAAACTGAGAATTCCCATGACAATCGCAACAGACAGCATCTCCTATAACCAGGGCAGAAATCTCTGCATCAGATATTTTCACCTTGGTTCGTTTCAGCGAACGGGAAGAGGTGCACGGACCTTTCCAATAATATACCTTGATACCGTAATCTTCCTTGCTGCACAGGTTCACCATCAAGGCTATGTCTCTGTTTGCCTTGTCTAAGTGCAACTGCTTACCTTTATCTGTACCAAATTTTACCTCATACATACTGGCATTGAGACACTCCATTAATGACTGCTGCATCTGTAATTGCATGACAAAGGAATATGGCGCATCGCTGAGAGACTGATGGCGAGGAAAAGAAAACACCACAGCCCTTGGCCTGCAGCCAGCCTTGATTCTTTCAGCCACGGCATCAAAGAAATCACCAGGTGGCAACTTGGCAGAAATCACCATATTCCAGCCATATTGATTCGCCACCCTGTTGATATTATCACGCAGAAGAGCCACCACCTTGTCCTGTCCCCTTTTGCCGCCGAAGATTCTAGATTCTTCCACAAAAAGGAAACCTCTGTTGGGGCGATTATCAATGATTACCTTACAGAAAGGCTGGTTGTGAATTTCATTCTCCTTAAAGTTACTCCAATAAAATTCTTTTTTGTCTGCGCATACATCCAGCACAGCCACACCTTCGCGAAATCCCAATATTCGGTTGTCGTGAATAACGTCTTCCTCATTCTTCCGTGATTCCACCAAAGTCATTTTCTTGCTTTTCAGCAAACTGTCCATTACCTTCTCGAAACCAGTCTGACATTCCTGATATTTTTCAGGCGATGACATTTCGAGAAAATCCAAGGGTAGAGTACCCTCGATACTTGAAAGATTCCGGCTTTTGCAGAAATCATACTTGAAGACAACAAAAGAAGTCTTTTCTGTGCTGTTTTTGATACGTCCAGTCATTGGCTTGCGATTTAAGTTGTACCATGAAAGTTATTTTTCATAGCATCTACAAAAGTAACACTTTTTCCCCGAATAAACAAATAAATTCTAAATTATTTTTTATCAAATTGTCTTTTTTTCATAAAACCATCAAAACAAAATGTGAAAGTGAATGTGAATTTGAAATGTAAATCAATGTATCGGGTTGTTCCATCCATTCCTTTTATTGGATATTGTGAATGAAATTCAGTCCTCGCGCGCGTACCTTATTATATATATAATATGAACCTATTATAATGGCTACTATTACTCAAACACGATTATACGCTTCTCCTTCAGGTAACATTGAAAAACATTTCAAATTCACATTCACATTCACATTTTTGCCTTTCCTTCTATCCACCAGCTAACCCACATAGCAAGTAACTCTGCGCCCGATGCCCCCAAAACTACGTCCCGACGCACCGCCAGCCACGTCCCGACGCAGATGGCGATACGTCGGGACGTAGCGCCGACTGCATCGGGGCGCAGTTGGAAAGGCAAAACATGCCATATAATGTTAACGGATTTAACATTTAATTTAATGGCCATTAAATTAATGGCGGTTAAATTAGGCGGAAGAGAATGGGATATGAGGAAGGAATGCACGTGATTCGGGACAAGGATGCACGTGATTCGGGACAACTATTGTTTTTCAGAGAAAAATGTTATATCTTTGCACTGTGTTAGAAGAAAGGCTGCACTCGGCAAAGTTCAAGCAAGCTTGACTTTGCTCTCGTTTGCACTTTCTTTGCATTGTCGTTCAGAGATAGGCTGAATTAACCACTAAAAAAACTGATTGTTGAACCATTAAAAAAAGAAAGGAAAAAGAAAATGAAAAAGGAAGTTTGGAAAACTATCTTGCAGGTGATTATCGCCGTACTTACTGCCGTAGGCACCACACTCGGCGTTACCAGCTGCATGTAGACTGATTTGTTTAACCATTAAAAAACGATTTGAATTATGGGTATTAAAGTAAAAGCAATTGAGCGCAACGTAGCGTTCGAAAAAGGTAAGCAAAAGTGGGCATTCGTGATGCAGGCTGAACTCTACAGCCAGCTCAACGCCACGAAGGTGATAGAAGAAGCTGCCGTTCGCAGCGGATTGCCTAAGGCGGTAATCAACGCCGGATGGTCGGCCATCGGCGAAGTGATTGCTGCATGGGCCACCGAGGGCCACAGCGTGGCTGTGCCAGGACTGGGCAGCCTCCGATTCGGTCTTAACTCTACCGCCGTTGAGGATGTGAACAAGGTGAGCGCCAACCTCATCACCCGCCGATACATCATCTTCGTGCCTAACACCGACATCAAGAAGGAACTCGAAGAGACTTCCGTCAACATCACCTGCTACGACCGAAACGGTAAGGTGGTGAAGCAGGTTACCTCTACCGATACGCCTCCTACTAACCCATCCGACGGCGATAATCCATCCGGAGGCGATAATCCATCCGGAGGCGACACCCCATCGGGCGGCGATTCTACTGGCGGAACCGGAAGCGAAACCGGCGGCGATGGACTTGAATAAAAGGTGCTGAGCCTGAAAAAGTAAAACCCTCCCCAGGTCTTAAAAAGTCCTAGGGAGGGTAAACTTTGTCTGGCAGTTAAATTGTTTACGCAATGTACCATACCAGACGCCCGAATACAACATGCTAACCCACCTTTCCCCTTACGGAATCAGCATGTCATTAACAATCCTTTGTGCCTCAAATAAATAATACTTTTTCTCAAAGTGATTCAGCCTCACGGCTAAAGCATATTTAATGTTTTTACCTTATTTCAAAACATGATAGTAACATATTCTGCAGCGATATCAACCAGCTTCTTGCGGCGGGCTACACCTATTATATAATGAGCCTCCTTCGCCGAACAGTGGAAGTATTTCTTCACAGCTGTTACCAGTTCTTCCTTGCGTATCGAGCATATACCCTTAGGATAAGCCTTGCGGATAGCCTTCTCGATGTCTGCCATCTTATATTCATGGTGGCGCTTGTGGAAGTACTGCGATACGATGATAGATAGAACTATCACGAGCAGGATGATGATAAATACTACAGACTTGTTCATTTCATTATCTCCTAATTTATTTATTAGACATATCAGGTTCGCTGAATCACCCTTCCGGGTTCTCCAGGTTTTCTGCATCACCGATAGCCGTTATCGGTAAATCCACTGCAAATATAGCATTTTTTCTTGAAACAACAACATTTTTCGGCATTTTTTTCACTATTTCTGCAAAAAAACTTGCTAAATACAAAAAAAACACGTATTTTTGCAAGAAAATAATCCTTAAGACAGAAAGATAATGCAAGAAACTGTAAAGAAAGTATTGAATGGCGATTTTAATCGCAAGAAAGCATTGCTGTTCCTCATAACGGCTCTGCTTACCGTTATCGTCTGGAACCTGCCCATCGACAGCTTCGGCATCGATGGACTCACCATCGTGCAGCAGCGCGTCATCGCCATCTTCGTCATGGCCGTGATGCTCTGGCTCACCGAGGCCATACCGGCATGGGCTACCAGCGTAGTGATCATCTTCGTGCTGCTGTTCTTCGTCAGCGACTCCGCCTTTAAGATTATGCAAGGCTCGGAGGCAGAGATGGGCAAGCTGCTCGACTATCAGGGTGTGATGGCGTGCTTCGCCGACCCTACCATCATCCTCTTCCTGGGCGGTTTCGTACTCGCCATAGCTGCTACCAAGAGCGGACTCGACGTGATGATGGCGAAGGCCCTGATTGCGCCATTCGGCAAGCGTTCTGAGAACGTGCTGCTGGGCTTCATGCTCATCACCGGCATCTTCTCGATGTTCATTTCAAATACAGCCACCGCCGCCATGATGCTCACCTTCCTCACACCGGTGTTCAAATCATTGCCACCTTCGGGCAAGGGCCGCGTGGCGCTCACCATGGCCATTCCTATCGGAGCCAACCTGGGCGGTATGGGTACCCCTATCGGAACTCCGCCTAACGCCTTCGCCTTCAAGGTACTGAACGACCCTGCAGGACTGAACCTGGGTCTCAGCTTCGGCGACTGGATGCTCATCATGGCCCCTATGGTGCTCATCATGCTCCTGATGGCATGGGTCATCATCCGCAAGATGTTCCCGTTCTCTGCCAAGACCATCGAGCTCAACATCGAGGGCAACATGCAGCACAACTGGCGCACCACGGTAGTGGCCGTCACCTTCCTCGCAACCATCGTGCTCTGGGTATTCGGCAAGCAGCTGGGCATCAACGCCAACACCGTGGCCATGCTCCCTATCGCCATATTCGCCCTTACGGGAGTGGTTACAGCCAAGGACCTGAAGGAGATTGACTGGGCTGTCATCTGGATGGTGGCAGGCGGATTCGCCCTCGGATTGGCGATGAACGGCACCGGTCTGGCCGAGGCAGCCGTAAAGAGCATTCCGTTTGCAGAATTCAATCCGCTGGTCATCATGATTGTATCCGGACTGGTATGCTTCATCCTGAGTAACTTCATCTCCAACACCGCCACCGCCGCCCTGCTCATCCCTATCCTCACGGTGGTATGCGCCGGCATGGGCGACAAGCTCAACACCATCGGCGGCACCTCTACCATCCTCATCGGAGTAGCGGTATCGGCCAGCTGCGCCATGTCGCTGCCTATCTCAACCCCTCCTAACGCCATCGCCTACTCTACCGGACTCATCCAGCAGACCGACATGGTGAAGGCAGGACTCACGGTGGGCATCCTGAGCATGATTGTGGGCTACGCCGTGCTCATCACCTTCTGCAAGATGGGCGTGCTCTAGAGGGGCATCATCTGCGAAAATACACATTATTATATATATAAAGGAATGAAAAAGATTGTTATAGGAATCGACGTAGGCATCTCTACGACCAAGATTGTGGGCATCGATGAAAGCGGCGTGGTGGTAAGCCCCATCCGCATCAAGGCCACCGACCCTATCACCTCGCTCTACGGAGCCTTCGGCAAGTATCTTCACGACAACAAGATTGCGCTGAGCGATGTAGAACAGGTGATGCTCACAGGCGTAGGTTCTGCCTACATCGACGAGCCCATCTACGGACTGCCTACCTCGAAGAGCGAGGAATTCGTGGCCGACGGACTGGGCGCCCGATACGAGAGCAAGCTCGACCGCATGATAGTGGTGAGCATGGGAACCGGTACATCGCTCGTGAAATGCGATGACAACGAGATAAGGCACATCGGAGGCATCGGCATAGGCGGCGGAACCCTGGCAGGACTGAGCCGCATCATGCTCAAGACCGATGACATCAAGCAGATCATCAACCTCGCCAAGGACGGCGACGTGAGCAAGATAAACCTGCTGATAGGCGACATCAGCGCCAAGCCTCTGCCCGGACTCCCGATGAACGCCACCGCATCGCTCTTCAGCAACGCCAAGGCCAACGCTTCGCGCGAAGACATCGCCATGGGACTCATCTGGATGGTGCTGCAGTCGATAGGTTCGGCTACCATCCTCTCATCGCTCGAATCGGGCATCAAGGATTTCGTGCTCATCGGCAACCTCACCCTGCTGCCGCAATGCCGCGAGGTGTTCCCAGCCATGGAGAAACTCTACGGAGTAAGGTTCAGGATACCGAAATACTCGGAATTCTGCACCGCCATCGGAGCTGCGCTCGACTATAAGCGACAAGCAAAATAATCACCCCCGAATCGCCGCAATGCCCTATACACGGGCGTTGCGGCGATTTGCTTTCTCCATCCTGTCACAAAGCACAGACAACAAGGGAAAAACGCACACAAGCGCACAAAATGCGCAACACGCTGATAGATAACAACTTAAACGTTTCGGAAAACGGAAATTTGTCAAAGTTTTCCAAAACTTTTTCGTTTCTACCTGATTATCAGCGACTTAATATTTTTTAACAATAAAAAAGTTATCCAAAAGTAATTACTTTCAGAAATATTTTATATCTTTGCAATGTCAAAAGGAGGTTCCTGTTTACCTCTTCAAGTCATAATGACTTAATACTAAGTAATTTAAACATCAATCGTAAAAGTAATACTAAAATGATCCAGACAGTAGTAAAGCGTGACGGACGCATCGTTGGATTCAACGAACAGAAAATCATGGCAGCCATTCGCAAGGCCATGTTGCATACCGACAAGGGTGAAGATACCACTCTTATCGAGCAGATAACCGACCACATCTCTTATCGCGGCAAGAGCCAGATGAGCGTTGAGGCCATTCAGGACGCCATCGAGATGGAGCTCATGAAGAGTGCCCGCAAAGATGTTGCCCAGAAGTATATCGCATACCGTAACCAGCGTAACATCGCCCGCAAGGCGAAGACACGCGACGTATTCATGAGCATCGTCAATGCCAAGAACAACGACATCACCCGTGAAAACGCCAACATGAATGCCGACACACCAGCCGGCATGATGATGAAGTTCGCTTCAGAAACCACTAAACCATTCGTCGACGACTACCTCCTCTCTGAGGATGTACGCGACGCCGTCATGCACAACTATATACATATTCACGATAAGGACTATTACCCAACCAAGAGTCTCACCTGCGTGCAGCATCCGCTCGACGTGATTCTGAACCACGGATTCACAGCCGGTCACGGTTCAAGCCGTCCTGCCAAGCGCATCGAGACCGCAGCCGTGCTGGCTTGTATCTCTCTCGAGACCTGCCAGAACGAGATGCACGGCGGCCAGGCCATCCCAGCCTTCGACTTCTATCTGGCTCCATACGTACGCATGTCGTACCAGGAAGAGGTGAAGAACCTGGAGAAGCTGACAGGCGAAGACCTGAGCAACCTCTATGATGCGCCTATCGACGACTACATAGAGAAGCCGCTCGACGGACTGCAGGGCCGCGAACGCCTGGAGCAGCACGCCATCAACAAGACCGTGAACCGCGTGCATCAGGCGATGGAGGCATTCATCCACAACATGAACACCATCCACAGCCGCGGCGGTAACCAGGTAGTATTCTCAAGCATCAACTATGGTACCGATACCAGTGCCGAGGGCCGCTGCATCATGCGCGAAATCCTGCAGAGCACCTATCAGGGCGTAGGCAATGGCGAAACAGCCATCTTCCCTATCCAGATATGGAAGAAGAAGAGAGGCGTAAACTATCTGCCTGAGGACAGAAACTACGACCTCTACAAGCTGGCGTGCAAGGTAACAGCCCGCCGTTTCTTCCCTAACTTCCTGAACCTCGACGCCACCTTCAACCAGAACGAGAAGTGGCGTGCTGATGATCCGGAGCGCTACAAGTGGGAGATTGCAACCATGGGCTGCCGTACCCGCGTGTTCGAAGACCGCTGGGGCGAGAAGACCAGCATCGCCCGCGGTAACCTGAGCTTCTCTACCATCAACATCGTGAAGCTCGCCATCGAGTGCATGGGCATCGAAAACGAAAAGCAGCGCATCGACATGTTCTTTGCCAAGCTCGACAATATCCTCGACATCACAGCCAAGCAGCTCGACGAGCGCTTCCAGTTCCAGAAGACGGCGATGGCCAAGCAGTTCCCTCTGCTCATGAAGTATCTCTGGGTAGGCGCAGAAAACCTGAAGCCGGAAGAGACCATCGAAAGCGTCATCAACCACGGAACCCTGGGTATCGGCTTCATCGGATTGGCAGAATGCCTGGTTGCCCTCATCGGCAAGCACCACGGCGAGAGCGAGAAGGCACAGGAGCTGGGACTGAAGATTGTTACCTACATGCGCGACCGTGCCAACGAGTTCAGCGAGCAGTATCATCACAACTACTCTATCCTGGCTACTCCAGCCGAGGGATTGAGCGGTAAGTTCACTAAGAAGGACAGAAAGCAGTTTGGCGTCATCCCTGGCGTTACAGACCGCGACTATTATACCAACTCCAACCACGTGCCTGTATACTATAAGTGTACAGCCCTGAAGAAGGCACAGGTCGAGGCTCCATACCACGACCTGACCCGTGGCGGCCACATCTTCTATGTAGAGATTGACGGCGATGCTACCCACAACCCTTCTGTAATAGAGAGCGTGGTAGACATGATGGATAAGTACAACATGGGTTACGGCTCAGTAAACCACAACCGCAACCGCTGTCTCGACTGCGGCTACGAGAATGCTGACGCCCACCTCGAGGTTTGTCCTAAGTGCGGCAGCCACCACATCGACAAGCTGCAGCGCATCACCGGTTATCTGGTAGGTACTACAGACCGTTGGAACAGCGGCAAGCTTGCTGAGCTCCACGACCGAGTAACCCATATCGGAGGGGAAAAGTAAAATGATCAGCGTTTTAAGCATCGTACATGATACGATGGTAGACGGTCCGGGCTTCCGCACATCCATTTATTGTGCGGGATGCCCCAACCATTGTCCGGGCTGCCATAATCCGCAGTCGTGGGACATCAGCCACGGCACGATGACCTCTACCGACGAGCTGATGAAGGAAATCATGAGCGACCCCTTCGCCAACGTCACCTTCTCGGGCGGCGACCCTATGTTCCAGGCAAAAGGCTTTGCCGAGCTGGCGCGCGCCATCAGGGAGCAGAGCAGCAAGAGCATCTGGTGCTTTACGGGCTATCTCTTCGAAAACCTCGTGAAGAATCCCGAGCAGCTGGAACTCCTCCGCCAAATCGATGTATTGGTAGACGGCCCCTTCGTACAGGCATTGCGCGATGAAGACCTCTTCTTCAGGGGCAGCAGCAACCAGCGCATCATCAACGTGCAGAAGTCGCTGAAAGAAGGAAGAGTGATAGAACTCAATCTTACAACAGAAAACCCGAATCCGGTATTGTAAATCTACATACCAGATTCGGGTTTCCCGTTTATTTTTTCATGCACGGATTACACGGATTTTCTTATCTTAAATATTTCCTATCCCTCTTAGCATCCTTCTCTTCGAGGTAGCTGATAGAACTCTGAATATAATCACGCTCCCACTCGCTCTCGTGCAATTTCTCATCGCCATAGAGCAGAAGGTCGAGATCCAGCGGAACATCTACCTTACGATAAGGGCCACGGATTCTGCGTCCGCATCTCTGCTCTACACTCCGCAGCGCGGCAAGCACAGACTTCTTAGAGCAGATGGTCTCCCCCAACATCACCTGATTCAGAAACTTGTCTGAATTCTCCAGTCCGATAGGCTCAGTCCACATGCGCGGACCGAAAAGGCTGTTCTTGAACATACAACTCAGATGTTCATGCGCCTTCAACACATTCTCCTCCTGATTTCTGTTAGAGCCGATAGCTATAATTACTTTTGTACGAGTTTTCATTATTAAAATCATTATTTCTACAAAACAAGTCAGTTTCTCTCAGAAGAGACAGATAGCCCCCTGCATTTGTATGTCATATTTTGTGCAAAGATATTAAAAATTTTGTAATAAACCGCGATTTATCCGTTTTTTTTTATATTTTTGCAGAATGAATCATCTAAAAGCAAACATTTTAGGGCTCGCTCTGCTCTGCTGCCTCCCGATGAGCGCACAGCTGAAGTGGAACCAGGCCTATCAGACATATATCAACCAGTATAAGGATCTTGCCATCGAGCAGATGCTCCGTTACCGCATTCCAGCCAGCATCACCCTAGCACAGGGACTGTTTGAGAGTGCGGCAGGAAGGAGCGACCTCGTACGCCAGGGCAACAACCACTTCGGCATCAAATGTCACAACTGGACGGGTCCAACCCAGTACCACGACGATGATGCCCGGGGCGAATGCTTCCGCGTATACCAGGACGCAAGAGACAGCTACGAAGACCACAGCAAGTTTCTGGCGCGCCAACCACGCTACGCACGCCTCTTCGAACTCTCGCAGCACGACTACAAGGGATGGGCTCGCGGACTGAAAGCCTGCGGCTATGCCACCAACCCGCAGTATGCCAGCAAGCTGATACAGATCATAGAGCTCTACAAGCTCAACCAGTATGACAAGGCCAAGCGCTACGACCGCTTCATGGCCACCCACAGCGGTACCGACCAGCCTGTAAACGCCGAAGGATTGCTGCACCCTATCCATATTTTCAACAAGAATTACTATCTCTATGCCCGCGAAGGCGACACCTTCAAGAGCATAGGCAAGGAGGTGGGCATCAGCTGGCGCAAACTGGCTCGCTACAACGAGCGCAACAAGCACGCCGTGCTGCACAAGGGCGACATCATCTATCTGAAGAAGAAACGCTCCAAGGCACCTAAGCAGTATAAGAAGCGCCCTCACGTGATACAGCCGGGTGAAAGCATGTACACCATCTCGCAAAAGTATGGCATCCGACTGGAGAAACTCTACAAGATGAACCATCTCGACCCTAACATCCCGGTAAGCGTAGGAACAAGGCTGAGGGTGAGATAAGTGATTAGTGATTAGTGATTCGGTCACTTGGTGATTCGGTGAGAAATGTGAATGTGAATGTGAATTTTAAATGAAAATACAATGAAGAGAATGATATTATCCCTCGCCACCATGGCGATGCTGATGGCGCCCGGCACCATAAAGGCGCAAAACTTTGACGACTATTTCACAGACAAGACGCTGCGGGTAGACTATACCTTTGCCGGCAACCAGAAGCAGCAGATGATAGCCGTAGACGAACTCAACGTAATGCCACGCTGGTACGGCAAACGGCAGCGACTGGCCGAACTCCCGGTAGAGGGCAACGGACAGATAACCGTACGCGACCACCGCTCGGGCAAAATCATCTACCGCAACTCCTTCTCCACCCTCTTCCAGGAATGGCTCTCCTATCCAGAGGCAGAGAAGAACACGCAGAGTTTCGAGAACGTATTCCTCGTTCCGATGCCGAAAGATACCGTAGACATCACCCTCGACCTGCGCAACAACCGCCGCGAGATAACCACCACGCTCACCCACCAGGTAGCGCCGAAAGACATTCTGATTCATCAGAAAGGCAACAAGCCTACACCATACGTCATCCTGCAGCAGGCTGCCGACACCACCCGATGCATCCACATCGCATACGTGGCTGAAGGCTATACCGATGCAGAGATGCCTGTCTTCCTGAAAGATGCGCAGGAGGCTACAGAGGCCATCTTCGCCCACGAACCCTTCAAGAGCATGAGAGACCGCTTCAACATCGTAGCCGTAAAATCGCCATCCAAGCAGAGCGGACCTAGCATCCCAGCCCAGGGCATCTGGCACGAGACCGCCCTCAGCTCTCATTTCGACACCTTCTACAGCGACCGCTACCTTACCACCCTGCATCTCAAAGACCTGCACAACTGGCTGGCAGGTACCCCTTACGAGCACATCATCGTGCTGGTAAATTCGGATAAGTATGGCGGTGGCGGCATCCTCAATTCATACAATCTCACCACCTGCCATCAGAAATGGTTCAAGCCGGTAGTGGTGCATGAGTTTGGCCATTCCTTTGCCGGACTTGCCGATGAATACGCCTACGAGCAGGAGCAGATACCGATGTATCCTCACGATGTAGAGCCTTGGGAGAAGAACATCACTACCCTTGCCGATTTCCACGGAAAATGGGAGAACATGATAGACAAGAAAACCAAGATTCCTACTCCGCTCTCAAAGAAAGAGAAGGAGGCGGTGAGCAAGGTGGGTGTCTTCGAAGGTGCCGGATACAGCGTGAAGGGCGTTTACCGCGGTGTACAGGACTGCCGTATGCGCATCAACGAAACACCGGAATTCTGTGCAGTATGCAAGAAGGCGCTGCAAGACCTCATCGACTTCTACACGAAATAAAGAAATCATAAAAACATTATATCTATGAAAGAGCAAAACCTAAACATCAGATACATGGTGGCTCAGCTCTCAGAGTTGAGCCAGCAGGAGCAGGAGCTCGTAAACAGGGCGAAGGCTGCCACCAGCAATGCGTATGCTAACTACAGCCACTTCTATGTGGGAGCAGCCCTGCTTCTGGCCGACGGCAGAATAGTGATTGGAGCCAACCAGGAGAACGCCGCCTTCCCGTCGGGACTCTGTGCCGAGCGCAGCGCCATCTTCGGTGCCCAGAGCAACTATCCCGACCAGCCTATCCTGACGCTCGCCATAGCAGCGAGAAACGGGAATGGCTTTCTCAAGTCGCCTATCTCGCCATGCGGAGCCTGCCGCCAGGTGATACTGGAGATGGAAGACCGCTACCAGCGCCCCGTACGCATCCTGCTCTATGGCGATAACGGCACCTACTGCTTCGACAGCATCAAAGACCTTCTCCCCTTCTGCTTCGTAGATTCGAACATGAAGGAATAAGATTACAGAGCCCACTTTTAAAAAGGGCTCAGGATATAAGAAAAAGCCCTACAGGAAGTTTGCATCATGCAGACTTTCCTGTAGGGCTTTCTTCTTATTCCTCCTTATACTCATTATTCCTCCCTATACTCAAAGCATCCTGCGGCAGGCTGCTCTTTCTTTCTCGGCAAACCATCACGGTCGGTTGCAGGCAGGGTTTCGGCATCTGCCTTTCCTATTGCTGCCGACTCCTTGCGCAGATGGAAATCATACTTCAGATTGTCGGTGTCGAATAGGCGGAAATGCTTCTCGGCAAACACCGTCGTATCCTTGATGTCCTCATAAACCACATGGGTGAACTTCAGACTGTCGTCCGTCTCCAGCTTCTCCGTGCGCAACACACAATGGTCGAAGAGGAAATTGAAGGCATCCTCCTCTTTCGGAGCCTCCCAGACCACCTCATCATCATGATAGCCCGTTACGAGCGAATTTCTCACCTCGAAACGAGGCAGCGGAGAGGCAAAACCGATGGCCGACTCGCGGCGCCCGTCAAACGGATAGAACTGGGCTATGGTGCAGCCGTTTACCTCAACATCGCCACCCTCAACATAGAGCGGATGCTTCAGACAGTTGGTTATCTGCGAGTTATAAATCTGCACCTTGGCAGAATCAATCCTCACACCGTAGCCCTGACTGTTATGAATCGTAGCATTCTCGATGAGCAGTTTCTGCTTCGTAGCATCGCCCGCTTCTATCATCACAGCATCGTAGGCACTATGAATATCAGCAAACGAAATCCTGCAGTCATGAGCCGAAGACATCAGTCTGATGCCCTGCCATTGTCCCGGCGTGCGGTCATAAGGCAGATAATCGAACATGTGGTCCAAGCGGTCGCCCCGCATCACCACTTCCCTGTCCTTTTCGCCCTCAATCTTCAGCGACCCGAACACCTGCAAACCCGCATTCTCGTGGAAATAGAGTTGGGTGCCCGGAGCAATGGTCAGCGTAGCCGCCTCATCAACCCTGATGCCCCCATAAACCACTACCGGCAACGTGCTCTCCAGAAGCTTGTCTTCCTTCACCTCGAGCGAATTGAGTTTCATCGCATCCCATGAAAACGCCCTCAGATTCACCTTCTGCTCCACGCCACTTTCCAGCGCAAACACCAGGTTGTCGCTCACCAGCTGCGGCTCTTCGCTGTTCTGCATCGCCGAAGTCAGTTCTACGAACACACGTATGCTGTCACCCTTCCTGATCTCCACATTCTGCGTCTGGAATCCCGCTTCGGTGCCCAGATAAGAGCCGTCAACATTCACCCGGTAGCCCTTCTGGTTACCATTTTCCAGACGCACCGACTGGCAGCGCAGAGCCTTGCCCGTACGGTTGTAAACCCAGAAGCTTCGGGTAGGCGTAGGCACATTCGAGAAGGTGGTGTCCATCTTCAGCGTATCTACCGAAAACGAGAGCACATCTCCCCTCGACGTTGAGAAATCCTCATCGTCGGCACAACTGGCAAGCAGGGCGCTCATCGCCATCCCTACACCCATTATATACAAAAATCCCTTTTTCCGTTTCATATCTATAAAAACGGAAAAAGGGAAATATTATTGTATCTGCCTCTACATAAACAGAGCAAAGATGGATGAGCCTACAACCGTCATCACACCGCAAACCACGATGCTCAGACTACTCATGGCTCCCTCTATGGTACCCATTTCCATCGCCTTTGCCGTACCCAGCGCATGGGCAGAACAGCCGATGGCGATACCTTTGGCAATAGGCTCCTTGATGGAGAGAAGCTTCAGGAATTTCTCGGCAAAGATGTTGCCCAGCACACCCGTTACGATGATGACAACCACCGAAACCGAAACATGACCGCCCAACTCCTCAGAAACGCCGATACCGATGGCGGTAGTGATGCTCTTAGGCAGGAAGGTAACGTAGGACGCATGGTCGAAATGGAAGATGAGGGCGAGAATGAGCACGGAGCAGAGACTCGCCAGCACGCCCGAAACGATGCCTATCAGCACAGCCCGATAATTCTTCTTCAGAAGCTCAACCTGCTGATAAAGCGGCACAGCCAGACAGATGGTGGCTGGTGTGAGCAGATAGCTGATGCTGTTGGCGCCCGCCGAATAGGTCTTGTAATCTACGCCCGTCAGCAGGAGCGTGATAATGACGAGGATGATGGAGATGAGCAGCGGGTTCATCAGCGACCATCCCGTCTTCAGCTTCAGCAGCATGCCTATGCCGTAGGCAGCCAGACTGATGAGAACGCCGAAGAAGACAGAATCCTGGAACAACTGGTTCATTTCTTCGCCTCCTTTCCTTTTCTGATTACCAACTGCGTAATCCAGCCCGAAGCACCCATCACGACGAAGGTGCTGACCACCGTAACTACGATATACTGGAACCATGCATTGCCGATATCCTGCCAGGAATCAATCAGTCCTACGGCAGCCGGAATAAACATCACGGGCATGATGGCAATGAGGAAACTGCTGGTTTCGCGGATATGCTTCACCTTGATCAGTTTTGTTTCCAGCGCAAGGAAGAGCAGGATGATGCCATAGATGCTTGCCGGAATAGGCAATGGCAGCAAAAAATGGAGCAATTCCCCAGCAAAGGAGAACGCTATGATTATCAAAAATTGAATTAAAAACTTCATGTTGAATTACTTTAAATTTATATCAAGCTAACGTACTGCTCAATGAGGCTTGCCGTCTCTTCTACGCCCAGACGCACCGTATCCAGGCAGATGTCGTAATCATCGGCATTTCCCCAGGTAAGGCCTGTATAATACTTATGATAAGCCACTCTGCAATCCTCGGTGTGCTCCACAAACTCCTCAGCTTCCTCATACGAAAAGCCCTTCTCCTCCTGAATCTCCTTGATGCGAGCCTCCAGATTGCCGCTCAGGAAAACAGAAATCAGGTCTTTGCGCTCGCGGAAGATATAGTTGCCGCAACGGCCGATGATGATACAGTCTTCATCGCCTATCATATCGGCAAGTGTATGGAGCGGTTTTTCTGTCAGCGCCCTCTGCGTTTCGCCAAGCGACGACATCGAGAAGAGCAGTTCATCTACCGGCCGCTCATCGAAGAAAGCCTCCATCTCGTCGAGCACTCCTCTCTGTTCAGCCATTTCCATCATATTTTTACGGGTATAAAAAGGAATACCATACTTTTCGGCGAGCAGCTTGCCCACGCGAATAGCGCCACATCCACACTGGCGCGCTATCGTTATAATCATGATTCTATAAAATTAAAACGTATATAATAATTACTCAGTTCCGTTATCCCCCTCCAGCCCATCCAGGGCGGGAGTTTTATATAGCAAAAAAGCTAAGAAGATTTGACTCTTCTTAGCTTTCTTGTTGTCGGGGCGACAGGATTCGAACCTGCGACCACCTGTTCCCAAAACAGGAGCGCTACCGGGCTGCGCTACACCCCGCTTGTGCTTTGCTAAAGGTTTGAGTGAGAGAAAAAAGAGTCGGGGCGACAGGATTCGAACCTGCGACCACCTGTTCCCAAAACAGGAGCGCTACCGGGCTGCGCTACACCCCGCTTACTCATCTCTACGACACCTTTTAAGCATTGCTTTAAGCATCATTTCTGAATTGCGAGTGCAAAGGTACTACATTTTTTCGATTCCACCAAATTTTTCCCTAACTTTTTTCAAAAAAATATGCATTTAAATGCAAAATCCCTGAAAACCGGGCACAAAATAAGGGCAACCCCTATCCGGAATTGCCCTTATACCTTATTATATATATAGTAGCGGCAAAGAACCGCAACCATACTTGCTAAACTTTTAAATCAGAAATCTGATTTTACTTGATGATTCCCTCTTCTACGAAAATCTTCTTCAAGATCTGGACAGCCTGCTCAACCTGCTCTCTTGTATGAGTAGCCATGAGTGCGAAACGTACCAATGTATCCTGAGGTGCACAAGCTGGAGGAATAACAGGGTTGATGAACACACCTGCATCGTAAGCCATCTTGGTAACAACGAATGTCTTCTCAGCATCGCGTACATAGAGAGGAATGATAGGACTCTCTGTCTCGCCAATCTCGAAACCTTCCTCGCGGAAACGCTTCAAGGCATAGTTGGTTACATCCCAGAGATTCTCGAAACGCTCAGGCTCATTCTGAATGATGTGGAGAGCCTCGAGAGCAGCAGCTGTAGCAGCTGGAGTGTTAGAGGCGCTGAAGATGTAAGTACGGCAGTTGTGACGGAGGAAGTTGATAGTATCCTTGTCTGATGCGATGAAACCGCCGATAGAAGCCAGACTCTTAGAGAATGTACCCATGATGAGGTCTACCTCGTCGGTCAGACCGAAGTGGTCGCATACACCACGACCCTGCTTGCCGAATACGCCAAGACCATGAGCCTCGTCTACCATGATAGAGCAGTTGTACTTATGCTTGAGCTTAACGATTTCAGGCAAGTTAGCCAGGTCGCCCTCCATAGAGAACACACCGTCAACAACGATGAGCTTGATAGCCTCCTGAGGGAGCTTAGAGAGCACGCGCTCCAAATCTTCCATATCGTTGTGCTTGTAGTGGAGTTGGGTAGCGAATGAGAGGCGGCGGCCATCTACGATACTTGCGTGGTCGCGGTCATCGCAGATAATATAGTCGTTACGACCTACTACGCAAGCCAAGACACCCTGGTTTACAGAGAATCCTGTAGAGAAACACAAAGTTTCATCCTTGCCCATAAACTCAGCAAGCTCCTTTTCGAGCTGCACGTGCAAATCAAGCGTACCATTGAGGAAACGGCTTCCTGCACAACCAGAACCATACTTGTCGAGCGCAGCCTTTGCTGCATCAATAACACGCTGGTCATTAGTCAAACCCTGATAAGCATTAGAACCGAACATCAGGATCTTATGACCATCGATGTCGGTTACCTCTGTCATCTGCTTACTTGTGATCTCGCGGAAATATGGATACACACCGGCAGCCATATACTTCTGAGGTTCACGATAATTCTTGTATCTTTCTTGTAATTGTCCCATTATTAATAGGTGTACTTTATTATCTTTTTTTATACTTTTCTAAGTTTCAGGGTGCAAAGATACAAAAAAGAACTCAATAAACGGCTTTTTTTATAAGAAAGTTTACTTTTATAGTTTTTTTAATCGATATTTCTTGTTATTTTGGGTATTTTTATTACTTTTGCAGCCTAAATTTTACAAACTCTTGACTATATAATGAAGAAAAAGATACTTTTCATCATGAATCCGATTTCAGGAACAGCCAGCAAGGCGGCAGTTCCGAGTCTGATAGATTCTGGTTTGGACAAAGAGCTTTTTGAGTACGAGATAAGAATGACTGAAAGAGCTGGGCACGCTTCGGAAATTGCTACCGAAGCGAAGAACAACCATGTAGATGTGGTTGTGGCGGTTGGTGGTGACGGAACCGTCAACGAGGTGGCCCGCTCGCTGGTTCACTCCGATACTGCCCTCGGCATTCTGCCTTGCGGTTCGGGCAACGGACTGGCAAGACATCTGCTGCTCCCGATGAACCTGAAGAAATGCATAGAGGTCATCAACCAATGCCAGATTAGAGATCTGGATTATGGTGTCATCAACGACCACCCGTTCTTCTGCACCTGCGGCATGGGCTTTGACGCTTTCGTCAGCATGAAGTTTGCCGAGAGCGGCAAGCGTGGTCCTATCACTTATGCAGAAAATATCCTGCGCGAGGGATTGAAGTATAAGCCTGAGACTTACACGCTGGAGGACGAGACGGGTACCAAACAGTATAAGGCGTTCCTCATTTCCTGTGCCAACGCATCTCAGTATGGCAACAATGCCTATATTGCCCCTCAAGCATCCATGAGCGACGGTTTGATGGATGTCGTCATCATGGAACCGTTTGATGTAATCGAGGCGCCTCAGGTAAGTTTCGACATGTTCAACAAGACGTTGGACAAGAATTCGAAGATCAAGTCGTTCCGCTGCAAGAAGCTCCATATCACCCGCAGTCAGCCAGGCGTAATCCATTATGATGGCGACCCTGTGATGACGGGTGCAGAGATTGATGTTCACCTGGAAGAAAAGGGAATCAAGATGGTGGTGAACCCATTTGCCAACAAGAACGACCGCAAGCCGAACATGATTCAGTCTGCCTTTGCCGATTTCTTCAACGACTTCAATGCCGTGCGCGATGATATTCATAAAGACATCCAGCGCCAGAGCAAAAGAGTAGAAGCTATCAGCAAACTGGTACAGAAGAAGCTGAACCTTTGATACAATGTTGAGTGTTGAATGTTGAATTTAGAGGGAGTGTTGAGTGTTGAATTTAGAGGGAATGTTGAGTGTTGAATTTAGAGGGAATGTTGAGTGTTGAATTTAGAGGGAGTGTTCATTCAACATTCAACACTCAACATTCAACATTCCTCAAAGGTAGAATTCTTCCGTTATTTTCCTATACCATTCCGAGCGATTTCCCTGCGAATCCATCATCGTTTCAACATGCTCTTCATAAGGCGAAATGCGATGCTTGGCAAAACTCAGCATAAAGCGCTTTGGCTGCTTGCGCTCTACCGTCTTCACACCGCACTTCCGTATAAGATAAAAACCTAATATACAAGACTCTGCAACAAACTGCTCCACTACTTCTACGGGAACAATTGCAGAGAAAATACCGTCATCTGAAAGTAACCGTTTTACACCCGCAAACAAATCGCGGAACGGAAGACTGTCCGCATGTCTCGCCATTGTCCTCTTACTGTCCGGATTTTTCAAACTATCTACAAAGAACGGAGGATTGCTCACTATCGCATCAAAAACACCGGCAGCCTTCAAACCTTCAGCAGTTCCAGAAGCCTCAGCAGTTTTCGAAACACCGGCTCCCCCGAAATCCTGCAGTCTGCAGCATTCTATTTCCACCCTGTCGCGAAACGGACTTGCCATCACATTCTCCCTCGCCTGTCCGCAGGCATCAGCATCCATATCAATCCCTACGACCTCAGCTTCAGGAAAACGCTGCGCCATCATGAGCGAAATCAGTCCCGTTCCGGAGCCAATGTCCAGAATCCGCCTGCCACCTTGCGCCCATGCACCCAGCAAAACGCCGTCAGTTCCCACTTTCATGGCACAACGGTCTTGCTCTATCTCAAACTGTTTAAATCGAAAATTACCCATAAATTCTTCTGTCTCTTTACAGAAGAAAACGAAGCCGCCGCCGATTTATTTTATCGCAAACAGCAGAAATTGCCACTTCCACCTGCAAAAGCAGCTACTTACATCTATAAAAACGGGTACTAATATATAGAAAAAGCAATTTTATTATTAAATAATCTATCATCTTCCACGATATTTCACAAAAAATGAGTACCTTTGCACGGAAAATAGAAATCATAACAAAAAAAATGGATAATAGAAGAACAAGTACCCGAATACAAATGATTGCAGATTACGAGGGCGACCCGAAAACCCTGATCGAAGACCAGGAAGAAGGTTTGTACCCTGCCCTCTGCATGCGAGATATTGTAGTTTTCCCTACCAACATGACCCCTATCGTTGTGGGCAGAAAGGAAAGTCTGAATCTCGTCCGGATGCTGGAAAAGAAGCCAGACACCACATTCTGTGTATTCTGCCAGAAGAATAAAGACACAGAATTGCCCTACGAAGAAGACCTCTACCCTGTAGGTGTCTTCGCCAAACTCATCAAGGTGATCAAGATGCCTGGCACAGACCAGATGAGCATCATCATCCAGGGTCTGGGCAGATGTCAGATGAAACATCTCGTTCAAAAAGAGCCTTACACAGTAATTGACGTAAAAAGTCTTCCGGAGAAATGGCCTGACGAGAACAACGATGAACTCTTCAGAATGCTCTACGAGAACTTCCATTACGAAGCGACAGACTATATCAAATCAAACGCCAACTATAATGATGATGCCATCCAGGCCATCAACGAACTATCGAGCATTCACATGCAGTGCAACTTCATGTGCTCCCTCCTCCCTTTCAGCATCGAGGATAAAATCAAGATGCTGAAAGAGGAAAATCTCAGCGAGCGCATCATGATTGCCATCAGATCCCTGAACAAGGTGCGCCATCTGCTACGCATCCAGACTGAGATTGAGAACAAAACCCACTACGACCTCGATGAACAGCAGAAGGAATACTTCCTCAAGCAGCAGATCAAGAACATCAGGGAAGAACTGGGAGAAGGAAACGCCAGTCCGGAGAAGAAGGAGATTCTGGAGAAGGCGAAACAGAAGAACTGGAGCGAGGAAACTGCCAAAATCTTCAAGAAAGAAATTGCCAAGCTCGACACCCTGAACCCGCAGAGTCCTGACTATTCGATACAGATAGGATTCCTGCAGACCATGGTAGATTTGCCTTGGAACTCCTACACCCAGGACGACCTCAGTCTGACCCGTGCCAAGCGCATTCTGAACCACGACCACTACGGCATGGAGAATGTGAAGGAGCGCATCCTGGAATTCCTCGCCGTAAGAGCACTGAACGGCGGCGGCAAGAGTCCTATCCTCTGCCTCTACGGTCCTCCGGGCGTAGGAAAGACCAGTCTGGGCAAGAGCATCGCAGCAGCCATGAAGCGCAAGTATGTACGCATGTCGCTGGGCGGTCTGCACGATGAAGCCGAAATCCGCGGTCACCGCCGCACCTATGTGGGAGCCATGCCGGGCCGCATCATCAAGAACATGCTGAAGGCAGGCAGCAGCAATCCTGTCTTCATCCTCGACGAGATTGACAAGGTGGCGCAGAGCAATTTTAACGGCGACCCAGCATCAGCCCTGCTCGAAGTGCTGGACCCGGAACAGAACAATGCCTTCCACGACAACTATCTCGATATGGATTACGACCTCTCCAAGGTGCTCTTCATCGCCACAGCCAATGATCTGAGCGTCATTCCGCGTCCGCTCCTCGACCGTATGGAGCTGATAGAAGTAGGCGGCTACATCACCGAAGAGAAGACAGAGATTGCCAAGCGCCATCTCGTACCGGAAGAGCTGGAAAGCACCGGACTCGACAAGGTTTCGCCGAAGGTAAGCTTCAACAAGAATGCCCTCGAGTTCATCATCGAGCACTATACCCGGGAGAGCGGCGTAAGACAGCTGAAGAAACAGATTGACAAGAGTCTGCGAAAGATGGCTTACAAACTGGCCTGCAACCAGGAGCTGAAGAACTACACCATCACCCCTGCCGAAGTAAAAGACCTGCTGGGCAATCCGCCTTTCAACCGCGACATCTACCAGGGCAACGACTATGCAGGAGTGGTAACCGGACTGGCCTGGACCTCAGTGGGCGGCGAAATCCTCTACATCGAAACCTCGCTCAGCAAGGGCAAGGCAGGCAAACTCACCCTGACCGGAAATCTGGGCGACGTGATGAAGGAATCAGCCATTATCGCGCTGGAATACGTCAAGTCGCACATCGACCTGCTGCAGGTAGACTACCGCATCTTCGAGCAGTGGAACATCCACATCCACGTGCCTGAGGGAGCCACTCCGAAAGACGGTCCTTCTGCCGGAATCACCATCGCCACCAGCATCGCCTCAGCCATCACCCAGCGTAAGGTGCGTGCCAACACAGCCATGACCGGCGAGATTACCCTCCGCGGCAAAGTGCTCCCGGTAGGCGGAATCAAGGAGAAGATTCTGGCAGCCAAACGGGCAGGAATCAAGCACATCGTGATGTGCAGGGAGAACCAGAAGAACGTAGAGGAAATACCGGAGAAATATCTCAAGGGCGTAGACTTCCACTATGTAGAGAATGTGGCTGACGTCTGGCAGTTCGCGCTGACCGACGAGAAGGTGAAAACCCCTACAGACTTCAGCATTGAGGAAAATGATAAAAAATAATAGAAATGAAATTTGAATTACAAGTAACAGATAAAGCAAGCGATGCGCGTACAGGCATCATCACCACCGACCACGGACAGATCAAGACCCCAATCTTCATGCCCGTAGGAACCGTAGGAAGCGTGAAGGGCGTCCACTTCGAGGAACTCAAGAAGCAGGTCATGGCACAGATTATCCTCGGAAACACCTATCACCTCTACCTGCGCCCAGGTCTTGACGTCATCAGGGCAGCAGGCGGATTGCACAAGTTCAACGGCTGGGACCGTCCTATCCTCACCGACAGCGGCGGCTTCCAGGTCTTCTCGCTCACCGGCATCCGCAAGCTCAAGGAAGAAGGCTGCGAGTTCCGCTCCCACATCGACGGCAGCAAGCACTTCTTTACACCGGAGAACGTGATGGACACCGAGCGCATCATCGGAGCCGACATCATGATGGCCTTCGATGAATGTCCACCGGGACAGAGCGATTACCAGTACGCCAAAAATAGCCTCATGCTCACCCAGCGCTGGCTAGACCGCTGCATCAAGCGATTCAATGAGACCGAGCCCCTCTACGGCTATCAGCAGAGCCTCTTCCCTATCGTTCAGGGCTGCACCTTCCCGGACCTGCGCCGCGAAGCAGCCAAATACATTGCCGACAAGGGAGCCGACGGAAATGCCATCGGCGGACTTGCCGTAGGAGAGCCTACCGAGGTGATGTATGAGATGATAGAAGTAGTGAACGAAATCCTGCCGAAAGACAAGCCGAGATATCTGATGGGCGTAGGAACCCCGCAAAACATCCTCGAAGCCATCGAGCGCGGCGTAGACATGTTCGACTGCGTAATGCCGACCCGCAACGGCCGCAACGCCATGCTCTTCACCTATCAGGGCACGATGAACATGCGCAACAAGAAGTGGGAGAAAGATTTCAGTCCGGTAGATCCAGACGGCTGCGACATCGACCTCGTAACCACGAAGGCCTACCTCCACCACCTCTTCAAGGCACAGGAGCTGCTGGCGATGCAGATAGCCAGCATCCACAACCTCTCTTTCTATCTGCGCCTCGTGACCGATGCCCGCCATCATATCGAGCAGGGCGATTTCGTGGCATGGAAGAATTCCATCATCGACCAGCTTGGCCGAAGAATTTAAGTAAGCAAGCATCATGAAAGATTTTAAGAAAATAAGAAAACACCGCCGGCTCTACCGCACCGGCCGATGGGCTTCCCGCAAGTTCGGGTGGCTCATCAGGGCTGTGCGCTGGTTGGCTCACAAGCTCCGGTTCCTGCGCATCTTCAGGTTTCTCAACCCGTTCAGGTACATCAAGAAGCTCGACTGGTACATTATCAAGAAGTTTCTGGGCTACTATTTCTTTTCCATCGCCCTGATCATCTCCATCGCCATCGTCTTCGACTTCAACGAGAACCTGTCAAAATTCACAGAGCACCATGCACCGGCGCGCGCAATCATCTTCGATTACTACGCCAACTTCGTGCCCTATTTTGCCAACCTCTTCAGTGCGCTGTTCGTGTTCGTGGCGGTCATTCTCTTCACCACCAAGCTGGCAAGCAATTCCGAAATCATCGCCATCCTGGCGTCGGGAGTATCCTTCAAGCGTCTCCTTCGCCCATACATGATTACCTGCGTGCTGCTCTCAGCCCTCTCCTTCGGGCTTTCAGCCTACGTCATTCCCCACGGAACCGTTATCAGGCAGAACTTCGAGACGATGTACAAGAACAAGAAGAAGAATACCAGTGCCGAGAATGTACAGCTGCAGGTAGACAAGGGAGTGATTGCCTATATGCAGCATTACGACAACAGCATGAAACGCGGCTACGGATTCTGCCTCGACAAGTTCCAGGACAAGAAACTCGTAAGCCACCTTACAGCGATGGACATCCAGTACGACACCATTTCCGACAGCAAGTATCACTGGAAGCTGAGTAACTGGAAAATCCGCAAGCTCCAGGGCATGAAGGAGCATATTACGAGCGGAGCCCAGAAGGACACCGTCATCATGATGGAACCTACCGACCTGGTCTATTCCAAGGGTCAGCAGGAAACCTTCACCAGTCCTGAGCTCCGCGATTACATCTCCAAGCAGATCAACCGCGGTTCGGGCAACGTAGTGCAGTACGAGGTAGAATACCACAAGCGCATCGCCTCTTCCTTCGCCTCGTTCATCCTCACCATCATCGGCGTCTCCCTCTCAGCCCGCAAGCGCAAGGGCGGCATGGGAGCAGCATTGGGCGTAGGACTTGCGCTGAGTTTCGGCTACATCATGCTGCAGACGGTTTCTGCCACCTTCGCCATCCAGGCCAACTTCCCGCCTGTTCTGGCAGCGTGGCTTCCAAACTTCCTCTTCGCCATCGTAGCCTACTTCTGCTACCGCAAGGCACCGAGGTAAAATCAGAACCGGTTATCATAACCCGGTAATTGGATTTTGAGGGAAAAAGTCAACATTAAAAAATTGGATTTTGAGGGAAAAAGTCAACATTCAACATTCAACATTCAACATTAAAAAAAATGTATTTCGACGAATTAGATTTAAACGACAACGTGCTCGACGCATTATACGACATGCGCTTCGACACATGCACTCCAGTACAGGAAAAGTGCATTCCAGAGATATTAGAAGGTCACGATGTCTTGGGTGTAGCCCAGACCGGAACCGGCAAAACCGCAGCCTATCTGCTCCCAGTATTGAGCAAGCTCGATGACGGCGGTTATCCTAAAGACGCCATCAACTGCGTCATCATGTCACCAACCCGCGAGCTCGCCCAGCAGATAGACCAGGCGATGCAAGGCTTCGGCTATTACCTGCAGGGCGTGAGCAGCGTAGCCGTATACGGCGGCAACGACGGCAACCGTTACGATCAGGAGTTGCGCAGCCTCCGCATGGGAGCCGACGTAGTCATCGCCACCCCGGGCCGCCTCATCTCCCATATCTCTCTGGGCAACGTAGACCTCAGCAAGGTTAGTTTCTTCATCCTCGACGAAGCCGACCGCATGCTCGATATGGGTTTCTCAGAAGACATCAAGACCATCGCGGCAAAACTGCCAAAGACCTGCCAGACCATCATGTTCTCGGCAACCATGCCTGAGAAAATAGAAGAACTGGCTAAGACCCTGCTCAAGAATCCGGTAGAAATCAAACTTGCCGTCAGCAAGCCAGCCGAGAAAATCAAGCAGGAAGCATACGTATGCTACGAAACCCAGAAGATGACCATCATCAAGGACATCTTCAAGGCAGGCGACCTGAAACGCGTCATCGTCTTCAGCGGCAGCAAATTCAAGGTGAAGCAACTCGCAGCTTCACTCCAGCAGATTGGAGTAAACTGCGGAGCCATGCACAGCGACCTGGAACAGGCTGAACGCGATGATGTGATGTTCAAGTTCAAGAGCGGACAGTATGATGTTCTCGTAGCTACCGACATTGTAGCGCGCGGAATCGACATCGATGATATTGAGATGGTCATCAATTACGATGTTCCTCACGATACAGAAGATTACGTTCACCGCATCGGCCGTACAGCCCGTGCCAACCGCGATGGTAGAGCCATCACTTTCGTGAGCGAAGAAGACCAGTACTGGTTCCAGCAGATTGAGAAGTTCCTGGAGAAGGTGGTAGACAAGATGCCTCTCCCTGAGGGATGCGGCGAAGGTCCTGAATACATCAAGCTCAACAAGCCGAAGAAGAAAGGCGCAAACGGAAGAAACAACAGACGCGGTAACGGCGGAAACGGCGAGGGCGGAAAGAACAGCGCCAAGAACCGCCGACAGAAAGACCGCGACCAGACTTCTCACAAGCGCAAGCCAAACAAGCCAAACGAGCGTCAGGAAAAAGCACCACGCAACAACGAGCAGCAGCCACAGCAAGGTAACAAGCAGCAGAACGCAAAGCAGCAGCCACAGCAGGGTAACAAGCAGCAGAACGCAAAGCAGCAGAACAGAAAACCAGCCCAGCCAGGCGAGCAGCCAAAGAACAGCAACAGCCAGAAGCGCCGCAATAACAGCAATAACAGCAACCAGCAGCGCCCGGGCACCGAGAACAATGTTCGTCCAGGCAGCAACGGCCGTGGCAGAGGCGTAGCCCAGAAAAAGGGCGACAAGCCGGCTTCACACAAGCACACCCCTATCGTAAATCCACAGAAGAAAGAAAACGCTGTGAAGAAATTCATCAAGCGCATCTTCGGATTCAAGAAATAGGTAAATAATCATCTTTTTAAATAAGGAAAGAGGAACGATGAAAGAGCTACACATCACCCCGCTCATGACCATCAGCCTCACACTGACGATCGGAATCATCATAGCCAAATGGGGCTATGATGATTTCAATATGCGCTTCTGGCTCATCATCTCCATCATTTCATGCGCCCTTGGCAGCATTATCTTTTTCCTTACTAAGTTCTTAAGCCAAAAAGCTTACTTCAGCAGGAGCCACCTGTTTCTCATCTACTCCCAATGCGTGATGATTCATTTATGCATCCTGAGCCTTGGGGCTTTTCTTACCTGTAAGCAAATAGCTGATTCCCAAGCCTCTGCACAACTGAAAAACTGGCAGGAACTGTCTTACCTCACACGGGCAAAAATCAATACCGAACGCTATAAAAGCAATATTGAAAGCAAACTGGTCTCCCTTCACGTAAAACAGCAAGACTATGCAGTCATCGCAGCCATGGCGCTGGGCGACAAGAGCGCACTCGACTCGAACACCCGAAACAGTTACTCCATTTCCGGAGCCAGTCACATCTTGGCAGTAAGCGGACTTCATATAGGCATTATCTTCCAGCTTTTCATCTTTCTGCTAGGCGGCAGAAAATACTCAGTTTACACCATCATCCTGTCCCTCCTCTCCATCTGGACCTACGTTTTTCTCATAGGATTGCCGGCAAGTGCAGTCCGTGCAGCCATCATGCTTTCAGCCTACAGCTTAAGTTTAGCATTCCATCGTACCGGTCTGCCGCTCAATACTTTAGCCTCAGCTTATGTATTTATGCTCTTCATCAGTCCGCTCTATCTTTTCGAGTTGAGTTTCCAGCTTTCGTTCCTGGCCGTAGCCTCCATTCTGCTGTTCTTCACACCCCTTTACACCCTCCTCCCCATCCGCAGCCGTTTCATCCGTTGGGCATGGGGACTCCTTTGCGTTTCACTGGCAGCCCAGATAGGAACCCTTCCGGTCATCGTCTACTCCTTCGGCAGAATATCTTGCTATTCACTTCTCACCAATTACATCGCCATTCCCGCAGCAACCCTCATCCTATATCTTGGAGCAGCATTAATCCTGTTCTCCCCACTCACGTTATGGGCGCCCATAGCATCGGTTGTCGCCCCACTCATCAGCCTTATATCAGGCGCCCTGACCAGCATCACCCAGTTTTTGAATACAGTAATAAAACTGATCAGCATGCTGCCTGGAGCAAGCATCGAAAACGTAAGAATCAGTCTGCCTCAGGTAATCATTCTCTACGCTATCATCCTGCTCATTTATGCCCTATGGCGCAGGATAGATAAACTGAAGTCGTCAGAATGCAAAATTCCCTAAACAGAGATAAAGGCTTAAAACCCGGAAAAACGTCTCTTATATAATAAGGTGTGCGTACACAAAAGCGCTACAAATCGTGGTTGAGAATGTTAAAAAATAACTTTTTTCTACTTTTTCTGCATTTTTTCTTTCTTTTTGTTGGTGTTTTCAAGAAAAACATGTATCTTTGCAATCAGAAATAAAAAATAAGAATTTAAACACAATAAAAGATTAAAGATTATGAAAGCATCTGAAGTAATCGCGAATCTCCAAAGAAGATTCCCAAATGAGCCTGAGTACATTCAGGCAGTTAGTCAGGTTCTCGGTACTATCGAGGAAGAGTACAACAAGCACCCAGAGTTTGAGAAGGCAAACCTCATCGAGCGTCTCTGCATTCCAGACCGCATCATCCAGTTCCGCGTATCTTGGGTAGATGATAAGGGCAACGTACAGACTAACATGGGTTACCGCGTTCAGCACAACAACGCGATTGGCCCTTACAAGGGAGGTCTTCGCTACCACAAGTCAGTAAACTTGGGTATTTTGAAGTTCTTGGCTTTCGAGCAGACATTCAAGAACTCTCTTACAACTCTCCCAATGGGTGGTGCTAAGGGTGGTTCCGACTTCTCTCCACGTGGCAAGAGCAACAACGAGGTAATGCGTTTCTGCCAGGCTTTCATGACAGAGCTTTACCGTCACATGGGTCCAGACGAGGATGTTCCTGCTGGTGACATCGGTGTAGGTGGCCGTGAGGTAGGTTACCTCTTCGGAATGTACAAGAAGTTGACACACCAGTTCCAGGGCGTCTTGACCGGTAAGGGTCAGGAGTTCGGTGGTTCATTGATTCGTCCTGAGGCTACAGGTTACGGTAACGTATACTTCCTCTGCAACATGCTCGCTACCAAGGGTATTGACATCAAGGGCAAGACTGTTTTGGTTTCAGGTTCAGGTAATGTAGCGCAGTACACCATGGAGAAGTTGCTCCAGTTGGGTGCTAAGCCAGTTACATGTTCAGATTCAGACGGTTACATCTACGACCCAGACGGAATCGACCGCGAGAAGCTCGATTACATCATGGAGCTCAAGAACGTAGAGCGTGGCCGTATCAAGGAGTATGCAGAGAAGTATGGTGTAAAATATGTTGCAGGTGCTAAGCCTTGGTTTGAGAAGGCAGACATCGCTCTCCCATCAGCTACTCAGAACGAAATCAACGAGGAGGCAGCCAAGGCTCTCATCGCCAACGGCGTAATCGCAGTAAGCGAGGGTGCTAACATGCCTTCTACTCCAGAGGCTATCAAGGTATTCCAGGATGCTAAGATTCTCTACTCTCCAGGTAAGGCTGCCAACGCAGGTGGTGTTGCAGTATCAGGTCTTGAGATGAGCCAGAACTCAGAGCGTCTGAAGTGGTCTCGTGAGGAGGTTGATGCTAAGCTCCACGACATCATGAACGATATTCACGCTAACTGCGTGAAGTATGGTACAGAGCCAGATGGTTACGTAAATTACGTAAAGGGTGCAAACGTAGCCGGCTTCCTGAAGGTAGCTAAGGCTATGATGGCTCAGGGCATTGTATAAGGCAAGAAAATTAACAATAAACATTGTTTAAAAATTTTAAATGATAGGAAATAGCGGGTCTGTGACAGATCCGCTATTTTTTTTTGTTTACTCCTTCCCCCACTCCTTCTTTACATTAAAGCAGGGACAGGCTTTGTTGGCAAATTCATTATGACCATGAATCGTGGCTAATGGATATTCCTCCTTCAGCTGCTCGATGAGCGAACGCATTGCCGCTTTCTGGTCTCGGGTTCTTGTATCCTTCGGCTTACCTTTCTTTGATAAGCCGCCGATGTAGCAAATGCCTATACTGATGGAATTATGGCCCTTGCAATGGGCGCCAACCTCCTCTATCGCACGACCTACATGAATGCTGCCGTCACGATAAATCACGAAATGATAACCTATGCAGCGCATTCCGCGCTCGCGGTGCCAGCGGTCAATATCCGCTACGGTGAAGTTGCGACCTTCCTTGGTCGCACTGCAATGAATGATGATTTCCTTTATCTTACGCATGATATTGAATATTAATTATTGAAAAATAAGCAGATAATTGAGGGGGATTTCGTCAACACCCCAATCCCTGATAAACAGATTGATTCTGCACGGTAGATGCTTTTTCTTCATCCTCTTGAATTCCTCATCCAACAACTGGCAAAATTCATTATAGCATTTTTCTGATTGCGTAACGATTCCGGTATAATGAGACCTGCCCAGAATGATACTCTTGTTTCTCAGACGTAGCGGACCGTTGCCAGGCACGAAGCGAGCTCTGCGCCTAACAGTACGAGGCACGTAATGGGATCTTAACAGAATAACAGGCTTGATAACAATTTCATATTTTCCTCTTTCATACTTATTTTTCTTCTTTGTCTCCGACACCTTCTTTTGCTTGGTAGGAATGAGAGAAATCTTATAACGTCCTGCTGGCAAATGACGGTTAGGACGTTCTAAGGTGTCGCAGAAAATCTTGCCACCTATAACCATTGTGCCATCCACACTCCATGGAGTGAAGCGACGGCGGAATATATTGATGTTCATGATAATTTACAATTAATAATTGATAATGAATAATTGGATCAAGGCCGGCCATTAAGGCTGATTTAAGAACCGAAAACTTAATGACACTTAGTGACCTTGACCCTTAATAACCCCCCAAAATTATATGGTAGGCGAAACTTTCTGATAATGTCTGTCTGGCAATACGCTGATTAAGCCCTGGCGTTTCCAGTTTTTCAGCATCTGTTTCACTGATTCATGAGTGGCACTTGCCCCCTTAACAGCAACGCTCTGCTGCTCTGCCTGTTCGAAGGTGAAGGTTACGTCCAAACGTTCGAAGATGGAATCATTCTTACCCCGACGACAACGGTCCCAAGCAGATTGGCAGCAATAATCCTTTGATGAGAAAGCCTCTTCAATACGATTACGGAAGAAGTAAAGTGCATTATCCAGCTGATAGTCAGCCAGTACATCAAAGACATTCAGCATGGTTGGTGTCTGCGTCTTTACGAGCATTCCCTTCCACAAATCAGGCGACTCCTTCAGCTGTTTCTCGGCTCCATTGAAACCATGCTTCTGAATCAGCGTTTCCAGAACCTTGCAGAGCATGATGCAGGTCATCATTCTCATCGTGGTTGGACAGATACGGAAACGCTGGCGGGCTTTCACCTTGTCGTCATTTTTCATCGTTTCCAGTCTGATCTGTTCCAGCCATTTTCTACCCTTTTCCTCCAGCTTCGGCAGCACTACCTCACCCGACATCAGCGGCAGAAGATGAGCAATCTGAATAATGCGGTCGCGCTGACGTTCGTTCATTACATACATGTTGTCAGAAAGAGGAGTGAAGGTATTATCGGGCGTTTTTGCCACGATGATACGGCTTTGGAAACCATCCGTATAATTGCTTACCACACGATAGAGCGCATCAGGCGTTCCGCACATCACTACGTTCCATAACAGTCTGTCTATATGAACATTCACCGCATCTGCACTTCTTGCTTCACGCTCATAGCTTGTTCCGTCGTAAGCCTGTCTCAACATGACAGAAAAATCGCTCATTGCCGATTTCCACTTCTGCGCTACGGTGTCAGCTTCCGGAGTAAACGAGAAGGCGTGCTTGCCTTCCGTGTTCGCCAGTCGTTCAGCCAGATTTGCCACCGTATTGTTCAGTGTCAAGCATCTTACAGGCAGTTTCGGCTCTTCCGGCTGCTCCTTCTTGTTCTTGGCTGCACGTTTCTTGGCTCGCCATTCATCCTCCTTCTGCTGATACATTTTGTCCATTTCCTTCACTTCCGAAGTCCATGCGTCAATCACGGGGTCAATACTTCCCTTGCCAGATGCAAAATCACCGGCGATGTAGGAGATGAGGTTCAGCGAGTTCATCTTGCCGTGAACGGAAACCTTCACGCCCGTTGCGAGCATTCCGATGGCAGGACAGATGGCTGTGATTACAGGCAGTGCCAGTGCCGGACCCACTGCGCTGATGGAATCCCGAATGCCTTGCGGCAACTTAGGCAGCGCATTATAATAGAACAGATCATCCTTGGCGTTAGCCTCGTCCAGCGCATTTACCAGCGCCTCATTGTCAGCCGCCGAACCACCACCTGCATTTCCCTGCTTCATTCGTTCCTGACGGATGGCAGAGAGCACATCCTTCAGTCGCTTAGGCATTTGCGTGATTTTCTCGTTCAATGCCGAGTTGATGCAAGCCATCTTTTCCTGTTCGGGAAACCCATCGTAGCAGGGAATAATCTGAGCCAGCAGATTGCGGTCAAAACCACAGATGTGGCGCAGGTTCACAGCCAGCTCGAAGGTCAGCGTATTGCGGTTGGAGCGCATCGGCTCCTGCCCATCATTATACATCTGCCACCACTTCTTAATGATTTCCCCATAAGGAATCCCAAGATAATTGTCCTGAGCAGCAGAAGTGGATGAAGCAGCAGAAGTTGAAGCAGTAGAAGAAGTTGACGCAGCAGAGGCAGAAGCAGCAGAAGTAGAATTTCTCGAATTTTTAAATTCCTGACCCTTAAAAACCCCTTGAGAATCCTTCTTGAATTCTTCCTTCCAAGGCTCATAATGCTTGTTTGCCTTGTGCGCCCCTTCCGGCAGTTCCTCCTGTCCGTATCTTTCACGCTCTTCCAGGACTTTCCCTTCAGCAGCCACGGCAGCCTCATCATATTCATCCTTGAAGAGTCGTGGCGAAAGGAATAGCAGATCTTCGTCATCCGATGTGGTCGTGAAATAAACCCGGTTAATGTCGTGAGCCGAAGTATCCATTTCACACTTGAGCATCGTAGCAATCCTCACCTGATTCTCCAGAACCGTCTTTCCCTTTTCGCGTTCAAACACCGCATGTCCGCCTTGTCGTGCACTGCGTTCCAGCATCAGAAGTCCGTACTTGTCCGGTTCCTTCAACAGCAGTTTGGCAGCCTTAGCAAAAGCCTCCGGCTCATCCATATCAAACCCGAAAGCACCGCTTGGCAGTTTCATTCCCTTCACTACCCCTTGCGGATAGTGGCCGGAGTAGTTAAACTGTACCAGTCTCCGTTTCGCAGCATCGTTTCCAGCACGAGCCAGGCGAAGATTCGCCTTCTGCTCGTTGCTTCCACGCAGCTGCTTATACTCCTCTTCCGAAGTGATGGAGCGGGCAACCTTGTGCCCATTCTCCACCTTAATTAAATAACAACTCATCTATCTGTTTCTACTTATCGTTTTAAGTTGAATACAAAAATCCTAATGTTTCAGTTGGTAATCCAATACCGCCTCAGCCCCTTCTTCTGCCTCAACAGCCAGCGTTTGGGCGATGTTGATTCCCTCATGGCAAAACACCTTCAAGGTGAGCTGAATAGCACCGTCCTTGGTCTTGCTCACACGACCATGAGCCAGTTTCTTAATCAGTTCCGACTGAGTTCTGAGGCGGTGCTGAACCACGAAATCAAACGTTCCGTCTGGCATTTGCTGAGCCACGCCCATCGAACGGAATCGAGGAACCTTATTCACCCCCGATTCCTGAGGACTGAAGAGGAAATACTGCTTAGCATCATAGTAAGCCATTCCACCCAACTGCACATGCTGGCAGTCATTATTATTCACCTGCTGGTTCTGAACATTATTCTGAGCATTGTTCTGAACCTTGTTTACTTTCTTAACCATAATCTGAATTGAATTTTAGGAGAAGAAACATCCGGATTGTTGCGCGCTTTACCATGGAAAATCCTCCTCTGTTTCAACTCAGTTAATAACTAAGAATCTCCGCAATAAGTCTCCAAGCGAAGCCTCCCTTTTTACCTTTTTACTTTTTTACCCTTTTACTTTTTCAATGTCCGTAACCAGAATATCCTGATAAACCTGACCATTGTGCTCATGGGTAGTAAAGCGGAGCGTTACCGCCACCAGCTCGCCCGGAGCATACTTACACTGGGCCATATTGCCCAACATTGCCGCAGCATACTGGTTCTCATACTTGCCGCCCATCTCTTGGAGAACGATGTTGCATTTCATCATCTGTCCGTTCTCACTTTTCTGACTCTGCACAGCGAAGGTCTCGCCCTGCTGCATTACTCTCATAATCTGAGTATTCATATTATAAAGTAGTCGGAAGTTGTTTCAAGATCACCAAACCATTTCAGCGTTGTCTTGTTTCTTCGACGCTGCAAAAGTACTGCAGAAAAAAAGGCAAAACAATCCCTTTCCCACAACTCCCCCGAAAAACCCACGATTTTGGGAAAAATCGGGCATTTCTTGGGAAAAAGTAAGAAGAAGAAGGAAACGAGAGTCAAAAGTAAAGAAAAAGAGAAAATTCATTCCCCTTTTCCTAATAAAAAAAACTCATTTTTCCCATCGTTGGGAAAAATTGTAGGAATCTTGGGAAAAATTACCCCCACAACCAACATTTTAACACTCCAAATATTTATAATTCGAAATAAATGCTTATTTTTGCGCAACAATTCAGTTAAATGTTTTAAAAGGAAATGGATATGAAACGGATAGAAGAACGTTATATTAGCTTGCTTACCGATTTTGGTTTGAAGGCGTATCGTGATGTCAAGAACTCTATAGATACGGCTTTGGAAAAAGGGCGTGAGGAAGGTAAAAACTCGAAGGCTATCCAAATAGCAAAAAGGATGTTGGATGCTGGCTTGGATATAGAAACAGTTATGCAAATAACAGATTTGCCAAAAAGTAAGATTGAGAAACTAAAATGATAAAGTAGGAAGGTGCCCTCCCATCGCACCTTCCCTTCTCCATCCTCCCTCAAATACTTCTCATATAACCATCCCTTTTCGCCAGCTTATAATACAGATCCTGGGCGGTATGATAATCGGGATCGGAGCCTTCAAACCACTCCGAGAAATGGCGGTTGTGGTTCTTCTGCGTTTCCTGCTTGCGAGACGACTCCTCAACGCACTACTTTCCCCAATATCTTTCAGCCATAGGCTGCAATCTTTCCTTTATTACTTCCATAACAGTCTTGAAATCAAGAGCTTCTTTCCATTGAATCTTTTTCAGAAATGCTTTCCAGCGAACTATACGTGCTGCGTCTGTCGCAAAACTTTCTGTAAACAACTGCAATTCGGGATTGTATGTAAGCCCTCTATTATCGAAAGTCGCCTTAATCGCATCATATAATGTGTCATCAGACAAGTCTCTCTTTGTCAGGAGTTGGTAACAGTCGAAGAAATCTTTCATGCGACTGTTGAGCACATCTCGGTCTATCATCGTATGGAATTTCTCGGCAACAACAGTTTCCAAGGAATATGCCTGTATGTTCACAGATGGAATGTCAGGCAAAAGCAATGGGAAGTCAATAGTTGTTGGATTCGGAGTTACAACATCACCAAAGCCAATGTCAACAGACATGTTGTAAGAGATAGTATCCATGTGGGCCGTAAAGTAAAATCTTGTGCCAGGATACTTCTTTTCAACAGTTATAGGCTCCAACTTAATGCTGTTAACATCAAACGATACTCCATCCTCATCGCATACAATGCCCAAAATTTCCTGGAACACGTGCGCAAGGAAATCCCTATCACGGCTAATTCTATCTGCCATGAAATCAACATCTACTGTAGGACGTGCCTCAAGTCCGTTCATAGCATAAAGCAAAGAGCCACCTTTCAGCAAAAAATTGTCCTTATATTGGCTTACAGATACTCTGTAAAGCAACCTCTCGTTGAAATATCTTGCCAAGAGATACATATATTTATAGCCTGTCTCATTCATCAGATTGAGCAAGCGGGTCTTAACAGACTTACCGTAGTTTTTCTTTCCCATCTTATTCTATAGCTATTTCAACATAATTTTTCAATGTATTGTACACTCTGAGGCGTTTGGCGTAATCCTGCAAAAGAGTGAGATTGCGATTGGGCTTTCTCAGATAAGATCGAATCACTTCCGCACAAACATCCAGCCCCAATTTGTTTCTGTATTTCACTGCATCACAAACACTTCGCTCCAAGTCGGTTATGCGAACATGAAAACCGGATATTTCTGCTTCCATAATGCCAAACTCCAGATTCTCCTTCTTCCAATAATACAATTCTATCGGAAGCGTTTCAGGAATCTCTACTTTCCTTTTATTGGCGATGGCAATGCAAAAAGCTGGTGGAACAGTTGTCGAAAGCTGATGATAAGCCCAGGCATTGTATAGACACACAACACCTTTAGGTACAATCCGCTCCACATCTATCATTGTATTCAGCAGGGCTTCCGGAACAGCATAAATGCCCTGGCGCAACTTGATCAAGTCGCCACGTTCCTTAGCTCTCAACAATCGCTTATACTCTGCCATATGAGGAATATCAGTAGTAGAGATTGTGCCTCCTAGTGCTTCCACTTTACAAACTATATTGTCCATATCACATTTATATTAATATCATTTCGCTGCAAAAATACAATATTTTTTTGAAAAGCGGTAATATTCTACGGAATATTTTCAAAAACGCCGTAGAATATTACCGGATTTATCCTTGTTTTTATACCCGGGGACGATAGTTATCTCTAAATCTTCCTCTCTACTTTCCTATACAAACTCAAATACTTCTCATATAACCATCCCTTTTCGCCAGCTTATAATACAGATCCTGGGCGGTATGATAATCGGGATCGGAGCCTTCAAGCCACTCCGAAAAATGGTGGTTGTGGTTCTTCTGCGTTTCCTGCTTGCGGAACGACTCCACCACACATTTCTTTTCTGCATCCGGAAACATCAGGTTCATGCGGGCGGCAAAGGCTGCCTTGTCCTGATTATCACGCACCATGTGGAACGTATATTTCATCAGGCACCAGACTATGTACCAACTTTGCTGAGACGTAATGTTGCCTTTTATCCAGAACTTCAACTTCTCCTCCAACTTTATGGAATCTACCCAGTTCACAAAGAACGAGTCGCTGTTACGCTCAAAATCATCAGCCCTGGCAATTTCTGCCTCCCACAACTTATGCTCACCCTGATACTTGAACAGCGTTTCAAAATCCTCGGGCGAAGCCTGCTCCCTGACTAGCGTACGGACAAGTTCTTCTTCCTCATCCTCCTCTCGCTCAAACCAGTCAGAACAAAGCGTATAATTGTTGTATTTATCCTCAACCCCATCCATCACTTTCTGTAAGCTGTCGTTGGTAATGGCTATTCTCCTGCTTTCCATGCGATGCTTCTTTACCTTTACCTCATGTTTCAGATGGTCAGGTAGCGTGCGCTCGTCGAAAATTCGCTTGATATAATGGTAAATAATCACAGCCTCATGGTCGGTGCGGAAAAGGCGGGTTCTGTATAAGGCTAGGAAATCGGCACAAATAGTACTTACTGTGGAGATGGTTTCAGCCAAAGACATCTGCAAACCGGTAGAGACAAAGTTTCTGTAATGGGAATCAAACTGTGGGAAATCGTCTCCGGCAGGAACTTTAAGCTTCTCGCATTGCTCGAAAATAGCCTTGGCATAGGGAATCTGACCATACTCCTCTTCCTTATCGAGCAAATAGTCTGAATGCTTCCGGGCGATGGTCTGAATTTCCTGGAGCACCTTCTCTAAAACATCAGTATAAATCCCCATGAATTCATCATCATAGCTCTTGTAAATGGAAATGTAGACTTTCTTATGGAGCGTATGAATATATTTAAGAAAATCTGTCAACTGCTCGGCAAGGTTCTGGTAAATATGAAAATAACAGGTAAGACCTTTATGCTTTCCTGCATTCCATCTAAATACATCTTTAGCATGCTGAATCTCCTTATACAAATGTTCTGCCTCTCTCTTAAACTGACCCACATCAGTAGTTGTTACTGGAGTGTATTTCTTGACTCCTGTTACTTCATCTTCCACAAAAAGATCTTCTTCTGATGAAATCTTCAGAAGAGAATTGTAGTTATTGTCAGTATTTGGTATTTCCTCTGTCTGCATATTACTTTTCTAGGTTTGTTTGTTATGTTGTTTAAATAAGCGGCATGGGGTTCCCTGTAAGTACCAGTATTAAGGTACCTGCAAGAACCTACGACAAGGTACAAACAAGTACTGCCCACGCCGTAGAGGAGTGGACGCCTTGCTGTCACCTTCTTCTTGTCGTTTTTGAATTTTGCAGGTTCTAAATACTGTAGAAGTGCAGATAATCAGCGTCAATATCTATATGTTATTTTCTCTTGTTTACTTTCTGTTTCTTACTTCAAATTTTAAAGGGTTGATACTACGTTTTCTTCATCATCCGCCCAGTGGTCGCATTGGCGCATCACGGTTTCCAGCGCCTTTTCTGCACCCTCTGGTGGATACTTATACTTCTTGAGCAGTCGCTTCACCATCACTCGCATCTTCGCCCTCGCCGATTCCTTCCGGTTCCAGTCGATGGTGCGGTTGCGGTGCAAGACTTCCGTCAGTTCCCGGGTCAGCGCCACAAACTCCTCGTCGGAGTAAGCCTGGCGCACTCCTTCGGGCGTGGAGAGCGCATCATAGAATGCCTTCTCCTCGGGCGAAAGTCCCAGGTCGTTGCCCTCTGCCTCTGCCTGCTTCATCTGCTGAGCCATCTTCAACAGCTCCTCTATCACTTCCTCGTTGGTGAGCAAGCCCTTCAGATAGTTGGAGAGACTCTGGCTGAGCATGTCGGAGAAGAGGTCGCTCTGAACCACGTTGGTCTTCTGCTGCTGCTTGATTTTTTCTTTCATCAGTTTGGTGAGCAGTTCCACCGCCAGGTTGCGCTCCTTCATGTTCTTCACCTCCTGGATGAAGGCGTCGTCGAAGAGCGAGAACTCTATCTGGCGGTCACCGAAGAGATTGATGACTCCGTCGGTCTTCACACTCTGACGGAGCAGCTCACCGATGCGCTCGTTGATTTCATGGCGGCTGATCTTGCCCTTCTGCGAGAGTTTGAGCATCATCACGCGCAACGCATCCATATAGCACACCTCTGCCTTCTGCTGCTCATTCAGAAGCGAACGGCAGAGCGTGGTGGCGTTGTGAAGCAGATTGCTGTGCTCCATGAAATTCTTCTTGCGCTGAACCATGGCTGGAGAACTCAGGAAGTTGGCTCCGCTCGTAATGGCGAGTGCCCGCTTCGAGTTGTCCTGTTCGAAGAAGCCGGAATAGTCGAAACCATGAAGCTGGTCTCGGCAGATTTCCATCTCTTCCTTCCATTTCACCAGGGCGGTCTTGGCGATGTCTGGGTCTCCGAAGCGGCGGCGGTCACGGTTGGTGTACTGCTGCATGGCACTCTTCAGCGCCTGCGCAATGCCTACGTAATCCACTATCAGTCCGCCTTCCTTGCCCGGGAACACTCGGTTCACACGGGCTATTGCCTGCATCAGGTTATGGCCGCTCATCGGCTTATATACGTACATGGTGGCGAGCGACGGAACATCGAAGCCCGTGAGCCACATATCTCTTACGATGGCGATTTTCATCTCATCGTCGTTGTCCTTGAATTTTCTTGCCAGTTCCTTCTTGTAGGCTTCGTTGCCGATAATCGGCTGCCAGTCTTCGGGGTCCTGGTTCGAACCGCTCATCACCACCTTAACTTTCTCCGTCCACCCGGGGCGAAGCTCCAGCATCTTGCGGTAGATTTTGATGGCGATGCTTCGGGTCAGCGCCACGATCATTGCCTTGCCGGTGAGTTCCTGCGCACGGTTCTGCTCGTAGTGCTGGATGATGTCCCTTACCAGTGTGTCGATGGTGGCGTCTTCGCCCAGGAGTACTTCCAGCCGGCTGTGCTCCTGCTTCGCCTGCCTGATTTGCTCCTCGGTGGCTCCCTCATCGGCTAGGTTGTCGAACTCATCGTTCAGCAGCTTCATCGTGTCTTCATCGAGGTTCAGGTTCACCACACGGCTCTCGTAATAAACCGGACGGGTGGCTCCATCGTCCACCGCCTGACTCATGTCGTAAACGTCGATGTAGTTGCCGAACACTTCCTCCGTGTCTCTGTCGCGGTCGCTGATAGGCGTTCCGGTGAAGCCGATAAATGAGGCGCCTGGCAGGGCTTCTCTCATCTTCTGGCTGAATCCCTTCTTCATCGTCAGACTCTTGTTGTCCCAGTGCTCTTCGCCGTATTGCGAGCGGTGCGCCTCATCGGTCATCACGATGATGTTGCGGCGGGTGGAGAGTGCCGAGTCGCCTTCTTCAAACTTCTGAATGGTGGTAAATATGATTCCCCCACTCTTGCGGTTGCGCAGCAGATTGCCCAAGTCTTCACGGCTCTGGGCGTTCTGAGGTTCCTGACGAAGGAAGTCCTGGCAGCGGCAGAACTGACCGAAGAGCTGGTTGTCGAGGTCCTTGCGGTCGGTTACTACCACGATGGTTACTTCGGGCAGTCGCTGCACCAGCTGGTGGGCATAGAACACCATGGAGAGGCTCTTGCCCGAACCCTGCGTGTGCCAGAACACGCCGATTTTTCCGTTGCCTTCCACTGCCGTACGGGTGCGCTGCAGGGCTTTGCCCACGGCGTAGTACTGATGGTAGGCGGTAAGAATCTTGGCGTATTTGCCCTGGTTCTTGTCGAAGCAGATGAAGTTCTGCAGAATGTCGAGCAGTCGCTGCTGCTGGAACATGCCGAGGAAGAAGGTGCGATAGTCGGCAAAGAGGGTAGACTCGTATGAACCGTCCACGGTCTTCCATTCCATGTAGCGTTCTAGCTTGGCGGTGATGGTTCCGGCACGAGTTTCGCTCATGTCGCTGATGACGTTGAAGGCGTTGTAGCTGAAGAGGCTGGGAACGTCCTGCTGATAGTTTCTGATCTGCTTGTAGGCATCTTCTACGGTTGCATCTTCAGAAATGGCGCTTTTCAGCTCCACCACCACGAGGGGCAATCCGTTGACCATCACCACCATATCGCAGCGCTTGTTCTTATACTCTTCTACTCGCCACTGGTTCACCACCTTGAAGAGATTCCTTTCGGGGTGTTCGAAGTCGATGAGCCGCATCAGGGCTGTTCGTTCTTCGCCATCTTGCAGGAATCCCACCTCCAGACCGTTTTGCATCCAGAGTGTAAACTGCTCGTTGTTCTGTTCTAAAGTACCGATGCTGATGTTGGTGATTTGCTTGATTCCTTCATCTATTGCATCGGCTGGCAGTTGAGGATTAAGCCGTCGCATCGAGGCGACCAAATCGGCACGATAGAAAGGCTCCTTGTAGTCGCGCTCCACGTCGTAGCCACATTCGTACGCATAGCCCAGTTCGTCCCGGAACAGGGCAATGAGCGTCTGCTCGTATGCGTCTTCGGTGAATTTCTTGTCGTCTGCCATAATGTTAATATTTTATATTTTTTTTCTCGTTATTTTCTTTCGTAGCTCTTCTTATTCCGGGATTTCCAGTTCGCCTGACATTAAGCGAGGGAGAAGGGTGTCGCGGAGAGTTGAGAGGGTGCGAGATTCTGCTGAGATATTCTTTATTCTTTGAAGTATTGAATCAAGTATTTTACTACATTCTTCTACTACTTTCAAAGGAGGAAGAACAACAACAAACTTATCTATGTCTGCTTTACCCAAATGACTAACAGTTGTTCCCGTTTTGTATGACTGAACAAATTCTAACTCTGGTTTCATTAAATAAAGAACAAACAAATTGCTAATTGATGTCTGCTGCGGCATTAATTTGCACACTCGCTGATTCAGCAATCCCGTATTACCTTTCCAAATATGAGGGACAAATTCTGCATCCATACCAGCAACTATGTCTCCCATATTAACATATTCTGTTTGCGGAAGTATTTCCGGTGTATAGAATTGCGGATTGCAATCTTTTAAATCCCTAATTCTTATTAAAGGAAGACCTTCTCCATTATCATTGAACTTTGCAGATTTATAAGGAGCACCATAAACAACTTTCACATATTCATATGGGCTTCCTACTTTCCATCCTTCCGGAATCATTCCCAATTCACTATCCACGAACTTACCATCCTTGAAAGGCTCAAAGTCAACGAACCAATTCTTGAAAATAGCCTGTGTCATCTCCTCCAAATCAGCATTAATCTTGTTGTTCAACTCTATCTTCCGGTCGAGAGAAGAAAGGATGGAGGCAATGCGGTGCTGGTCTTTAATCTCAGAAGGCGCACTAAAACTATATCCGAAAATATCTTTCAATGTTATACTAGCCTGATTAGCACTTCCTTGTGCTGTCCCAACTAAATATTTTGAAAAATGTTCTTCCTTCAAAAGATAATAAAGATAGTCACTATCAACTATTCCGTTACTTCTTATTCTTACCGCATTTTGATTTAATAACGCATTATTCGCAGATTCAGGAACTCTTACTACTTTACCAACAATAGAAGCAGGATTGGTTGGCCATGAACCTACTGTAGCAATTATTATATCTTTTGTTTTTAAAGAATAATCAGTATATTGATGCGCTAATTCAGGAGAAATGCAATTGCACAATGATACATCAACCGAATTGGCTGTTGTATCAGAAACTCTGACAATATAAGTCCCAGTATTTTTGTACATTGATGACTTAAAAGCAAAGCCCTTTTTATAGTCTATTACATCCCCCAGTCTTACTTCTTTCCACTCCATACTTACACCTCCCATCCAATTTTCTTCAACAGCAATCTGATTTCCTCTTCCTGCTTCTTGCTTTCCTCAAACAGCTGCTTCAGCTCACCGGTAAGATTCGTCATTTTTTCCTCGAAAGGCACTCCGTCGCCTTCGTCTTCGGCGATTCCTACGTATCTGCCAGGAGTCAGGATGAAGTCCTGAGCAGCAATCTGCTCGGTGGTGCATACGGCACAGAAGCCCTTTTCATCCTCCAGGGTTCCCTGCTGGAACGCATGGAAGGTGTCGGTAATTTTCTTAATATCCGTATCAGGCATCAGCTCACGAAGCTTGCGAGTAACCATCGTGCCCATGTTGCGAGCATCGATAAACACGGTCTTGCCCTTCTGCGCCTTGTTGCGGCTGATAAACCAAAGACTTACAGGAATACCCGTACTGTAGAACAGCTGCGAAGGCAAAGCTACGATTCCCTCTACCAGGTCGGCTTCGATGATGGCTTGGCGAATCTGTCCCTCGCCGCCACTCTGACTCGAAAGCGCACCATTCGCCAGCACTAAACCAATCTTTCCGTTAGGTGCCAGATGGTGAATCATGTGCTGCATCCACGCAAAGTTGGCATTGCCAGCAGGTGGCAAACCATACTGCCAGCGCACATCTTCCTGAAGCGCACTCTGTCCCCAATCGCTGAGATTGAAAGGAGGATTGGCAAGAATGAAATCTGCCTTCAGCGTTGGGTGCTGGTCATCATAGAAAGTGTCGGCAAAAACTTTTCCTAAGTTCGCATCCAAGCCACGGATGGCAAGGTTCATGTGCGCCATCTTCCACGTATCAGGGTTTGCCTCCTGACCGTAGATACTAATCTTGCGCAGGTTACCCTTGTGGCGCTCTATAAACTTGGCGCTCTGTACAAACATACCGCCGCTTCCGCAGCAAGGGTCATAGACTCTGCCCTCGTAAGGCTCCAGAATCTCTACCAGCGTGCGGACAATGCAGGAAGGCGTATAGAACTCGCCACCATTCTTGCCCTCCAGGCTGGCAAACTGCTGCAGGCAGTATTCATAGGTTCTGCCCAGCAGGTCTTTCTCCTCGCCAGCATCGTGCATTTCTATGTTCGTAAAGAGATCTACCACATCGCCCAGACGGCGCTTGTCCAGCTCCGGACGGGCGAAATTCTTAGGCAGAATGCCCTTCAATCTTTCGTTTTCACGCTCAATGGCAGTAAGTGCTTCATCTATCACCACGCCTATTTGCGGTGTGTGGGCAGCAGCGCTAATCTTGCCCCATCAAGCCTCAGCAGGCACGTAGAAGATGTTCTCGGCAGTGTATTCGTCCTTATCTTCCGGGTCGGCGTATTCGTCGCCCTGCAGCTCCTGGAACTTCTGGTCGAAGCGGTCGCTGATGTATTTCAGGAAGATGAGTCCGAGCACCACGCCCTTGTACTGTGATGCATCGAGACTGCCTCGCAAAATGTCGGCAGCCTTCCATATTTTCTCTTCAAAACCTATGCTGATTGTATCTTGTTTCTTAGCCATAATATGTTTATTTTTCTACGAGCACTAGTTTCCAGTCCTCATTCTGCAGAACGAGGGTCCCGTTGTTGTCCGTAATGGTGAATATCTGATTATCTATCTGTATTTTGTTCTCCTTTATTAAATAGGTGTAATTACCGCAAGCAACGTTTTCGGTGGTAGTTTGGGTTATTTTACCGCCTTCGTCGAAGTGGTTCACTTCCGTCGTTTCGGAGAAAGAAATAGCATCTGAGGTGAAACGACAGAACAAAGGAGCCTCTTTTACGTCGATAAAGATACTTCCAACGCGCTGATAAAGGGCTGAAATCTGCCATTCGTGGGCTAAAAATGTGGTTTCGTAATCGAAAACCTCTGATTTTTCTGTTTCTTCGTCGCTAGAACAGGCGGTGGAAGAAAGCATAAAAAAAGCGACTATTATCATATAAAAATAAGATAATATTCGCCTGCGGATAAGAACATGATGATATTGGACTAACTTTGCCTGAGCAAAATTACCCCCCCCCCTAAAGCTTTGTGCATCAACAAGTTATATCTTTTCATCTTAGTACTGTTATTATGTAGTTTCTAGCTTTCCAGACTATTGCTACGTCAATAATTTGTTAATTGCTAGCAAAGATAATAAAAAGTTGGCAAACCCAAGAATTTTATCACGTTATTTAACGGAAAAATGCAAAATATGGGGGTTAGGAAGATGTTTTACCCCCTCTTCTAAGGGTAAAAAATGCCCCTTCTCGGACGTGAAATCATGCTCCAAAGGTAGGTATTTTTGACAAATACAATGAATTGTGGATATAAAAAATGAACACTAGAGCGGCGTAATGTGCAGTATTTCACATCAGAGAATGTAGATTATTATTATACGCATACAAATGAAGTACAACTGATATAAACTTTCATAATTACCTCATACACAAGCAATTTAGAACTATCACATACTCTAGCAAACAACCCATTCAAGCATTACATTTAGTGGGTCATTAGGTCAAAGTCATTTAGGGTCATTATGTTTTCCGAGAGTTAAAAAGTCACTATAGATATATATAAATAAATATTTATATATACTATAGCAGTGAAAGTGACATTTACTTTTTCAAATGACCCTAAATGACATTGACACCAAATGACCCCTTTTCATTTCTTCAGCTACTTCCGAGTCTTTTCTTGCTTTTTCATTGTTTCTGCAATAAAGTTCAGATAGAAAATCAATAGAACTTATTGTATTGCAGCTACTTATAGATTTTCTCACATAGAAAGTCAGGGTGAAAGCTTGCATTCTGCACGAAAATGTTGTATCTTTGCACCGGCAATCGAAAGAACAGCCTTTTGTGCCTTGCTC
>OGJX01000395.1_pt1 | contig 44660 bp, 43 predicted proteins | sample 1572381 | NCBI WGS metagenome assembly OGJX01 (sample SAMEA2582085, study PRJEB24529) | metagenome | biome: Human gut stool | place: China | collected 2011
TCCTGCGAGCCACATCGGCCGTAAGATGGAGCAGCACAGTAGAGTCTTTTCCTCCGGAAAAAGACAAACATACCGACGGAAATGTTTCAAAAATCCACTCAATGCGGGCAGTTGCTGCGCGCAGAACATTTTCTCCGGTAAGGATTTTTTCGGTTAAAAACGTATCACTCATTTTCCTGACTTTATGCCGAATAATTCTGTTTATGCATTCAGATTGCATATTAACATGAAGGAAATCGGGGGTTATTGGGTGATCTCCTTCCATGAAAATACGCATTCAGATAAACTTCACCAATAAAATTATCACCTTTTGGTAAAAAATAATAAACTTCATCAAATATTAATCTTTTTATTATTCACCGCCTTCTTACCGGTAATGCTTCTGAAAAACCATAAGTTTTCAACATATACCATCATTTCAACTTGTAAATGGGTTATATGATGCCAGATGGTGAACAATTCAAATACCATTTTGCAGAAAGTATTCCCTGTAACAGAGTTACTCCCTGATAAAGTTTATTCACTAAGGAATTATTCAACGGAACCATTTCCTGTTAACTTTGAGCAATAGCACTTATTTTTATATGTATCGGGAATACGTTGATGTAACCAAAACAAAGAAGTCTGTGTCCATGGGGTTCGTACAATTGTGTGTGGCACATGACCAAATCAGGTTTGAGACCTCCCGCTGCAATATTTTTTATTCAGACGTTAACCTGTCAGGCCTGACAGAAACGCTCCCAACTTCCCTTCTATATCACTGTCTATAGTACGTAATCTTAGCAATGGCAGGCCGCATTTCTTCAGTATACTGTTTTTAAGTTCATCACGTTCAGCCTGAACACTGGTCAGATGATAACCTCCATCCACTTCAATAACCCCTAATGGAGTCTTCCCGACCTTATAGTAAACAACAAAGTCACAACTGGCCCGGTTACGCATGAATAACTGTTCACGGTGTGTAAAATCCCCCCGCTCCAGCAACACCAACTGATTCAGCGCTATTTGTGAATGAAACATCATACTCCGATAACTATCCTGCGACAGGATATCCCGCAACAGGCAGGCCACAATCTGTTCTGACTTAAAGTGTGAATCATTTGAATTCAATCTACTATTCAGTCGTTCCAGTGATTTGTCATACTCACTGTACAGCAAATCAAATGCTGATATGACCGGGCTCTCGAAAATCTCTCCGTCATCAGCGTAGTATTTGATGTAACGAATCAGCGCCGCAATATGTCCAGCGTGGCGTTCAAATACATCATTACCAGTCACCAGCGTAAATTTATTTCGGGCCCTTGAAACAGCGACATTCACCAGTTCAGGATTATCAACAAACGCGATGTTCCGACTGTGCTGGCTGCTGCGCTTCTTATCCAGCACAGTGGAAAACACAATTTCATCGCACTCCCGTCCCTGAAATTTATGCACCGTCGATTTCACAAAATCAGCAGGCAGCACTTTTTCAGCCAGATTAACCTGTGCATTATATGGGGCAATGTATCCCCTGCTACTTTCTTCATCCCAGTAATGACCTTCCAGAGATTCAAGCTCCCTGAGATTTGAAAAATTACGGGTATGGTTTCCTTTTGCCGTGATGACCAGAGATAATGAGGCTTCACCGGAATCAACCGTTAACGGTATCAGAGCATTATCATAAAACTGCTTATTACAAAATTGAATGATTTTAGGATGACAACGATAATGCTCTTTAAGAAGGGTTACTGGCACCATGTTCCTGAACAACATACAAACCGAATCAAGTAGACTATATTTCTCACAATTATAGTATTCTGCCGGTGGAGATGGGCTGTTCGGGAGTAATACAGGAACATGTGGAAGTTGCTTACGATCCCCTACGACGATTACATTACGAGCACATCCCAGTCCCAGAATGCCCGGAACAATATCCTGCTGCGAGGCTTCATCAATAATAACATAATCAAGAAGGGCCCCCTTGCCGATAGAGTTAATAATCGAATGCGTACTGCTACCAATAACCGGAAAACGCTTTATAAAACGGTCAAATTCATCCCTGTATGTCTCTGCCGAGAATGAACTTCTTGTTGAAACATTTCTTCGCAGATGTTGCTTTAAATAAAGCATAGACCATGATGTCAGGCGCCCCAGTAAAATTTTAAAATCAGATTTTTTAAATACTTCCTCATATTCATTCAGAGAAATTTGTTTTTCCCGGATAGTTTTTTCATAATAAGAAAGCTGAAGAGAAGTAAATAGTGCCAGCCTTCTCTCCGGAATCATCAATGGTTTGACTTTCAGTATCCTGAAGTTTAACAACAAATCAATTCTGTTTCTGAATCCAATCCGCCTGTCAGAAAGGTAATGAATATAAGCCATCAGGTCGGTTGTTTTTTGTGAGGAAAATCGGTATTTGTGAGAAAAAAGCTCCTCCGGTCGAAGATTCTGACTCTGCCATTGCTGCAGGTATTTATACTCAATATTCAGCTCATTAATTTCTGCTTTTAACGAAGCGACCTGGTTAATGGCATTCAGGTGTTTTTTCACTTGTTGAAGTACATCATCAATCGCATTTGCAGACGGTGAGTCAGGTAAGACTTCCTCAGAACGCGAAATCGACGTTGAAAAAAACTGTTGCCTGTTCTCCGTACTCCCCAGTCGTGCCACCACATATCCCAGTTGCTGTTTGTCCATCTTTTCATAAACATTACTGACAGCTGAGTTATTATTGGACAAAATTGCCACTGTTTTATTCTGAATTAATATATTAGCAACAATATTTAGTATAGTCTGTGTTTTACCTGTTCCAGGTGGTCCTTCAATAACTGAAATCTGTGAGGAAAATGCCCGTTCGACAGCCAGCAACTGACTTTCATTAAGACCAAACGGAAAAATCAAACCCCATGGCGAATCACGTTTTTTACTCTGTCCTGAACAGTATGCATGCAAGGCGGTATCCGGATGAGGAACTATTTTCTTTATCTGCCCGAGAATATTCTTATCGATATTTTTATTATTACCTCGAGCATAAAAAACACGTTCGTCAGCCACCCTGCACAAGTAATTAAACACGGCATGCTCTGTAAATGCTGAACACTGTTGAAAGTCAAGCCCGGTCGTTTTCATGATGTAGGGTCGTTCGCTCTCACGGTAATAAACAGCAGCATATTTATCACCATAGATAATAACCCGTTCAGCCCGGGATGTTACAGCTCTCCCTTTCCTTTCGAGGAAAACATTTCGCAAAATTACAGTTGGCGTTATCTGACATACAGAAAGCGGACGAGTATATTTTTTTCCGCTGCGAAAATGACAGGTCAGCATAACCTCTCCGTCATCATTTCCAGCCCACAGAGTCCAGTCGGTAATTTTATGAGTCTTATTTTCACCGTCAACATAAATCGTAACCATATTCTCACTCAGTAATTATCATTTAACTTACGGAAAATTGTTATGAAACTCTCGATATTTACCCGGTAAAATACTTGTCATTGTTTGAAGCCCCCCTAAAAAATGACCAGGCATTTGATAACCCGGTGTGTTTCTCCCGATATGGGCTCCGGAGGATTTTCCACAACTCCGGGTGTTAACATATTCCCGCCTGCTATATATACATTAAGTTCAGTCATAACAGTCAATACCAGGATTACAGGAACGCGATGCTGATACGCTGGTTATTGAATACTGGTAGCCCCTAACTACTAATTCATCACGATACTCTGTACTTACTGTTTTCACTGTTTTTACAACCATTCCCCCAGGTAAAAGAGTCCATTTATCATGCCCCTCTTTAACGCCTGCCAGCATAATTTAAGAATGGATACCGTGGGTGGAATTAACAATACCTGCTCAGGCCAATGCCATGTAACCGCCTCACTGAAAAAGCCAGATCATCTAACCAGGTACAGACCAACATCGCAAAAATTACCATGTAGCACGAACTGCTGTCATATTTCTGTTCAGGTATGTCGCTATTTCGCGGGTTTTCTTCACGCCATAATGCGTTTCAAGGTAGCGAACATCTTCGATTGTCCATGGTGTGCGCGCTCTTCCGGGGGTATTTTCCATTTCCATGTTTTATCTCAGCCATTATGGCTGCCTCTCCTGATTGCCTGTGTGTTCCATCTGATAACGGTTAATCAACTGATTCAGCGCCATTTCAGCCTGTTTTTGCTGCTGTTCACTGTCGTTTTGTTGACGAGCCTCACCATAACGCCGTAACTGCTCTTCTGCCGGGATGTGTCGGTTAAAAGCCTGTATGATGCCAAACACCTCCGTTTTCAGTTCACTGACCGTCATGTATTTTCCCCGCTGTTCATCCAGACGGTTCAGGCGCTCAGCCAGCTGCTGTAAGCGGGTCATGCCTTCATTCCAGCCCGTCATCGCCTCTTCCGGAAGCGCTCGGCTCCTTACGCTCTTCTGCCAGTTATCCACCATTTCCTGAACACGGGGATTGTCGGGGAAAAGCACACTCAGTTGCTGCAGCAGCTGCGCACTGCGTTGCAGGTTGTATGTCGGCGGAAGTTCTGTCAGTCGCGTTATCTGCTGACCTGAAAGTGTTATCCACTCTGACGCATGATTTAACAGTGAGGGTGTTCTGCTGAGCTGTGCTATCTGGTCTGCTGAAAGCACATCCGGTGGTGGTGTCAGCAGCGCCCTGAGTTGCTGCTCCGCTGGGGGTGGCTGTGTCAGAAACTGCCATCCAGGAATGACCACACTGACCGCCAGCAATGCCGCACAGACACCAGTCACAAACGGTTTCAGAAACGTGGGCGGGGATTTCTGAAGGGAGGATGTGGGCTCTGCTTTTGTTTCAGAAACAACATACACCAGACGGGAGTGTGGCAGAGTCTGATGTTCCTGTACATCCGGAGCATCAGACCGGAGTGCCTGAGCAGGAAGGGTTACCGGAGACGACGCTTCGCCCTGCACCGGCTGATTTTCCAGACGGGTGATATATCCCTTCACCATGGCTTCCGGTAAAGCCACTTTACTGCTCTGTTTAAGTTCATGCCGGGCCAGTGTGTCACTCAGTGCCTTCAGGAATGTTTCGGTCTGATACAGCAGGGGCAGGTTGTCACGGTCGTCCGGTGGCATGGCCCGGAGCGTTTTTTGCAGACGACTGAACAGACCGGTAATAATTTCCAGCCGGGCGTGGGTATTCAGCGGCCACATCACTGACCAGTGATGCCGGGTCAGCGCCACAATCAGAGCCAGTCCTTCATTCAGACCACTTAACCCTGCTGTATGCATCCGGGCGATGGTGTACCAGGATACCGTCTGTAATTCCACGCCATTGTGTTCATACAGACGCAGGCAGAGCGTCTCCACATAACGCCAGTCCACATCCGGACGTGCCGGGTGAGTCAGCTTGCTGATTTCATCGCGCAGGGCAGCATAATCCGGTAATGACCGGGGGTCATTACCTGTTTTCAGTTTTACTTCAGAAGTCATCGGCAGATTCAGTGTTGCTGTATCAAATCATAATTAATATTCCCGGAAAGAGCGTCAGTGTGATACCGGTACCCGGGAAAGGTATTCCACCGCACGGATGATTGCCGGTGTCACATCCCACCGCCGCTTCAGAACCGCTAATAACTCACTGAGTGTTCTGATATAACGTTCAGTGAACAGTCGCTGCCCGTCCCTGGTTAAATGAAAACCGGACTGATTACAGGTAATGGTAATATGGCAGGCATCATTACCAATATATACGGCTTCCTGTGGCCTGAATCTGACATTCCAGTGCCAGGAATACGGAGCATGATTCAGATAAAAAAGGCGCATCTGGATGTCATTAAATAACGGGTTCATCATTCAGCCCTCGTTTATGTCTGTTAAGCACACGGATAAGGGGAACCATAAATCACCCCCTGAAAGTCATCACATTATCCACAAACTGCTGTTGCTTCAGATATCGCAGTAACACCCTGCCCTCCGGCATAAATGTTGTTCCGTAACGAACCAGTCCTGCGTCTTTAAGTTCTGCATCAATGACATAATGCAACTCACCAGGCTGAGTCTGCTCCTGCATGGTCACGTCAACACGCTTAATACGTGGCTCATACTTCAGCAGAACATCTGAAAGCACGCGCATCAGTTGATGTGCCGTACCCGGCATTCCCTGCAGAATGGTTGTCATATCCGGCAGACCATAATCCGGAAGATGCTTAAGGCTTCCGGCCCGGGTATTCAGAATACGCTGCATGTTATCAAGCACCGAAAGAATAGCCTGCTCTTCCTCACTGACCTGGTTTAACTCCAGCCCGCCAGCGAAATTGCCATAGAGAATTTCATAAAGAGAAGGACGCGGCATCACTATTTATCCTTCACCGGTAACAGGGTCAGGGTGTTACCGGATACTTCAATAAGACGGGGCGTGTCCGGCTCAAGCTCATCCCGGCTCAGCACCACCCGCCAGGTATTTTTCTTCTGGTCAGGCTCCAGAAACATTGCTGCCACACCGGTAAATTTCGCCGCATCATCCAGAGGCATATCCACGGCCACTGAACCACCTGGCTGCAGCCATACATCTTTCTGTGCAATGATATCACCTGCCAGAACTTCACTGTCCCCCGTAAAAAGCGCCTGATAATCTGCACTGTCAAAATTCCGGTTGTCTTTAAGCTGATAAATCCGCACCACAACCGACAGGGGAATACCGGCAGCACTGGTGTTAATGGCCTCTCTTGCACGAATATCCAGGTGAAGTGTTTTTATCTGTCGGTAAAACAGGGATTTCGTGGCAGATACCGTACCGTCTGCCACTCTTTGCGTCAGGCCACACCCTGATAACGACAGGGAAAACAACGCAATAATCAGACCGTAACCAGCCTTACCAGCGATAATCGCCATTTTCCTGAGTCTCCTTACGTTGATAATGTTCCTGAACCCGCTGATAACGCCCCAGACTGATGGTCATGACGCGCGCCGCTGAATTCGTTATCTTTGCCTGTGTTCTCATTACTGCCGTGCGCCCCAGTTGCGGACTACCGGCTGCCGGCCGGCAACAGAGCCGGGCATCCGGTAACAGTGAACGCTCAACACAAAGTTGCAGACGTACATCCAGACGGCTTCCCGGATAAACGTGCAACAACGCCAGCAAATCAGAATACAGCTGCCCGCCCGGTAACCAGCCCTGTACCTCGCTGCCCGTCTGTGTTGAAAGCTGTAATAACACCTGTCCGTTCACATCCGTGGCATGATCGCCCATCACCGGGCGACTCTTCAGACTGACCGGATGATGAACACGCATGGTCAGCGGTGTTTTCAGCGGGATCCGTCGTCGGTCATGATGCCAGACACGGGCCTGTGTTCCGGGAGCCAGCAGCGTTACCAGTGATGTCAGCCCTTCAGCTGTTCTTCCGGGTAATAACATCAGGGGCAATAACGCCAGAAAACGCGATACCGGCGTGGCAATATTCTGTGCACATCCGGGGATCCCCAGTCTGGCCAGACCGAGCAGATACTGGGATGTTTTATCCTGTCCTCCCGCCTCAAAGGTGGCCGGGTACGAATATTTACGCCAGATACGGTAATACTGGGTGATCAGACGATGACTGAATATATCGAGAAAATCCGCTGCGGCCTCATGGCCTTCCCGCTGCTGTGCAATATCACTGATATAGTGTGCCGGCAGCGGAGACGTGACCCCGTAAAGTCCCATAAACGTCACCTGTACAGTGGGTGGCAGATGGGATTCTTCAGGAATTACAGCGTCTTTTATTTCACTCGCAGGAAACCCCATTCCCGGGTATGGACAAAAGAGGACCGCTTCCTGACGGGCCTGCCAGCCACTGCCAATGGGAGGCTGGTCTGGCTGGCTTTGCTCCAGCAACTGACAGAAGCGGTAAAAATTAATATACGGAAGCTGTTTCCGGTAACGGGTAATTAACCGGGCAGGCGCGGACTGTGATTTTCTTTCCACCGGATGCATTTTCCTTCAGGCTGAACAATCAGTGTGAGCTGATTGAACTGATTCATATCGGCGTACAGGGCCAGGAAACGGTTGAGCATTTCGCCAAACAGGTGAATATCTCCCTCTCCGGCAAACCCGTTGCCGTCAAGAGTCACCTCCACATCAAGCCCCCGGAGCAGAAAACCCTTTTCAAAACGCTGAATACGATGATGCTGTACAGCCAGAATGGCATCAAGCCGACGGTGATTAAGTTCATCGTCCCGCCAGTTATAAAGCGCCAGCGTGCCACGCAGCACTTCTGCACTGCTCAGCATGTTAAGAAATCCTGTCCCCAGATGACTCATCACCCGCCAGTGAAAACGATCTTCTGTCGGCGGATAAACCGGCAGCGTGGGTTTACAAAGATTACGTACACTGACCGGGGTCTGCAGCACCTGTTCACACCGATCAAGCAGCGTACTCTGCAACGCACGACGGGGAAGCTGACCATTGGTACCTGTAATACGTAATGAGAGCGTTTCCCGCTCCGGCATCCGATCCTCCTCCCACCGCTGACCGCCAAGGATAAGCCAAGTGTCATACATCCCCGTGACACCCCGTTTCACCCGGGTATGATAATAACGCTCAGGTGCATCATGGCGCAGCATTCCCCCACGGTGACGGAAGCTGGTAAAAGGCACGTACTCTGTACTGCCGGTTCGCCCGGAGCCCGTCACCGCATCCACTGAATATATCTCCGTATACCCATCCTGCAGACGTTTCGGGCGCAGCAGATATTCGCTCTCCAGCCCATTGATGATGAGTGGATCGGCTTCAAGCGTAAAAAGGTTAATCACCGGCACACAATGCAGACACAGGGCATCGTCTGTCACAGGTAAATCTGCCGGCCAGGGCTGACTCAGCACCACCTCAAGATCAAATCCGGAAATACCTGCCGGCAGAGAAACATTCTCCAGTCCGTTCAGATGAACAAACATAAACTTTTCCCGAAAGGTGAAATATTCCAGCAATAACTGATACCCACTGAAAGCACTGTCACCTTTCGGCCACAGCCGATCTTCTTCTGCAAAACCGCCGGGCGAAAACCATCCGTCAATGCGGATCCGTTCATCATTTCCCGGCAGCCTCAGATACAGCGCAGCCAGACGCTTTGTCATCATCAGATGAAGGGGGCTGCTGACCGGGGCTTCTGCTGCCAGATACAGACTCAGACGATGCAAATCGACCTGAGACCAGTCTGCCAGTTCACTGCAGGCAAAACCTATTTTCAGCACTGAGCGCCCGTCCGGCTCCGTAGTCATAACGACCTTCTCCACTGCCAGTGGATTCAGTGGTATGGCCCGGGTGGTACGGTAACGACAGACTGTATTTCCGGGGCCAACAGGGCGGGAAGTCACTTCCAGTCCGGCTGGTACGGTTTCAGCCATTTTCATGACGGATAACCGGGGGGTCAGTGCCACCACCGACAGGGACGGGATAGTACGCAGGTAATGAGGCCAGAGCATACTGACCAGACTTTCAGTAAGCTCCGGCAAATCATCGTCGATTTTCTGGCGCAGCCGTCCCATGGAAAAGGCGAAACCTTCAAACAGGCGTTCCACGCAGGGATCAGGCGTACCCGCTTTATCAAGATCCAGCATCGCTGCCCGATCGGGATGAGCCTGTGCAAACGCCTTTCCGGCTTCACGCAGATAACGCATTTCAGCGTCAAAATATCGCAGGGTTAAATCGTCCATTATCTTCTCAGAATAAAGCTAACTGTTCCGGAGACTCGCGCTCTGACTTCAGCCATGTTTCAAACAATCGTCCGAACTGAACTGCAGGCCGGATTTCATTAATCAGATTACACATGAATATAATTCAGACATCTCATGAACTTCCCGGATTGCACAACACGGCAGCTCTGGCAGCATCAATAGCGATGAGCCCGGCAAGAAGATGTTCCATATCAGGCTGCAGGCGCACTCTGTCACTTTCAGTTTTTGCAGACTTCATACGTAACAGTTTCAGGCGGCGGGCTTTTACCTCAAATACCAGTTCAGGTTCCCATTGTGACAGGGTCAGCCGGGTTGCACGTTCATCCAGCTCCGCAAGCAGGTGCAGGGCAAGGTCATTTTTTCCTGTCTGTTCGGCAACACGGGCCATCAACAGGCGCAGTAACCAGTTGCTGCGGTCAGACTGAATACCGGGACGTGCCTGTAACCAGCCCAAAGCGACGTCTGTTCCTTCATTATCCGCAATCTGCAGGGCTTCCGGCTCAAGAGATAAAATGTCGTTATCTCCGGGAGCTGCCGTTATCGTTACAGACGGTTCTTCCGCCCAGCGTTCACCACACTCCATCACCTGCTGCTGTATCCAGCTCAGTGTCACTTCATCAGCAAACGGCGTGCCGTCGTTAAAAGCCAGTGTCTCAAGCCCCGGCAGGCGCAGAAGCAATCCTTTCAGGTCATACTGAATAATGGCAGCATAATTTTCTTTTCCGGTCTGCAACAGCGCCTGATGAATATACCACTGCAGGTCCAGCCACAGATGGCTGGCTCCCCGGGCAAACATATCGTCACACTGCTCAAGCAGTGACAACCAGTTCTGCTGCAGATACAACCGTTTCAGTGACGCACGCCGGTCCGGCCCCGGTGGGGCAATACGGGTCCGTCCATCTGCAGATAACGGCGGTAACTGATGCAGCGTGTCATGCCGGACGCTTTTCATCAGCCGATGAGCCGCCAGCCAGCCCTCAGGCTGGTCACGCAGATATTTTGCCAGAACACGAGCCTGTGACAGCAGTTCCTGTCCGGAGGTGATGGCAGATAGTGCCGTGACGCTGCCGGATGTTACCGTCGGTGCCGGCGCGGCAGCCTCCTGAGGCACCACTGCATCAACACCACCGGCCTTCATCAGGCGATTTTCAAGTGCCTGATATAACCCGTTCAGCACCGGGGCGGAAGCCTCATCCGTAACGGTCTGTTCTGTCAGCCACAGCGCCCCGGCAATGCGCAGGGTATCCGCCTTCACCACTTCCGGATACAGAGACAGACTGTCCAGTATGCGGGCACTGCATAACCACTCCAGCGCCGCCTTCCTGGCCCGTGGCCGTTGTGGATGCAGGTGCTCTCCAAAACGCTGCAACAAACCGGCCAGCAGCTCCAGACCGTCAGCCAGCCCTTTTTCACCATCCTGCCGCAGACGGGCCCAGATATACCAGGTTGCCACCCGGATATCTTTGGTTCTGGTGGTCAGTAATTTTTCTGCAAGCTGGCTGACAATTCCGGCATCGGCTCCGGAGAGTTTATTGACCTCTTCACGCATCTGCTGAAAATCATCATCGTACCCCGCATCATCACCTGCGGGATTATCTGGCGTCACGGGAGCAAGCCATTTGTCCCACAGCGCAATACGCGCCTGAGCCGGTTCAGCCACATCCCGGGGTGTCGTCTGGCATACACTGAGGAGCGAATGAATGGAAGCCATCAGTCAGTCTCCTCCACGGAATCCCCGGCATCTTCGTCATTGCCTGTGAACGCCGATATACCGGAGAGTTCGAAAACCGTTTCCGGCAGAACAAAATTGCGGAGTTTCAGCAATACAAGCGGCCCTTCCCCCGCTTCAGTTCGCAGTGTGTAATTCAGCATACGACCGTCCTGCGCCTGCCAGCTCAGGCTCCAGCCACTGGCAACGCCCGGTGCGGCTTTCCGTCGGGCCATCTCAAGCAGACGTATCAGCCCCCAGCTTCCCGGCAGGTCTGCATACTGACGGGTACCGGCCTGAGTGCTTACCCAGCTTAAACTGGTGCCAGGTGCTTCCGTATCAGCCGGCCAGGTAAATCGCTTCCATACCGGCATCTGATTAACATAAATCAGTTTCTGATTATCGGTTATCAGCGTCGTCTGCATCACACCGGCAGCAGTTCCCGGGCGCAGCTCAAAATGCAGCCCCGCGTTACCTGTGGTGAACGCCACATCCGCTATTTCACTCAGGGTATTGATGGCTTTCAGAAACGCAGGGTTGAATGTCAGCCCCCGGGTATTAATGGTATCCGGTACCCATCGATTGCCTTCCCTGCGCAACACACCACTCAGGTTATTCTGCAGAAAACGGGCAATACGTCCTGTATCCGTATTCAGGTATTTTGCCAGCAGGGGAAGCGAAGCATCGCTGCTGACATTTTTAAACGGATAACGCCCGGAAAATGCATTATTCCAGCCACCCACCACCGCAGTACGCCACCGGGTATTCAGACTTTCTGCCGCGGGTGTAAGAACCTGCTGCCACGCCTGCTCCATCGGGCGAACAAAGACAGTCTGTCCGAAGCCATACCACTCCTGTCCGAGTCCGGCAGCGGCCAGGCTGCCGTAATCCCGGGTATCAGTTAAATCAACCGATTTCCCCTGCAATACTGTCTGTGCCAGCATCTGCATCATGGCCTGCGGGTCAGAAGAGCCGGCAATCTGTTGCAGACGCAGACGAACCTGTGTCACCCGGGTCAGATACGTCTGCAGATTCAGCATATCCGCGCTGTTGTTCTGATTATCCATCAGTGCAAGCACCGGCCCGAAAGTCGTCGCCAGAGGACCATGAAGCCGGCTTTCCTGTGCTGTCACTGGCTGTTTTTCCTGTGAAAGCAGGTTTCTGGCAGATTTAACCAAGGAATCCGTAACCGCTTCCCGGGGCTGACCAGTACGCCCCTGAACCGCCAGCGTATTCATCAGTGCAACCAGGGGGGACTGGCGCACATCAGCCATCAGCGTCAGTTGCTCTGTCACATCAGACAGCGTCTGAGCCTGGCGTAACTGCAGACTGTTCAGAAAATTCAGCCAGGCATTACCAAAATCAGCAAAATAGCGCGTTGTCAGGCGCTGTCTGAGTGCTTCCGGCGATACCGGTGACGGTGCCTTCGGCCTGCCATCCGTCAGTACCCAGTCCATTTCTTCACGACGCTCATTAATCACGGTATCTATCGCCGGCAATACGGCCTCTTCCCAGGCCTGGCGGGTAAACATACCGGGGACCACTTCATCCGTAAAAAAGAGGCGGGAGACATCTGTATCACCGGTCATATCCGTCAGACGCATATCCGCAAACTGATGTGCCACCCGTGCCAGCATTTTCTGATACAGCATGGCATCGCTGTTCTGTGTTCCCAGATGGCGAAGCAGCAGAGTCCTGCTCTGGCTGACCAGTTCTTCATCAGCCGTCAGCTTCCACTGAGGATGGGCAATAATTCCGGAGGCATAATACGCCAGCAGCGTCGGGCCGTTAGCCTGCCAGAAACCGGCAGTCACACCGTCACGCTGTGGCCATTCCCGCATGAGCGTACGACTGAACCAGGCGGGCTCCATATGTTGCGGTTGCGCCAACATCAGATACAGTCTGAGCTGGTCATAGGCGGCTTTTGCCATTTTCCCCCGCTGCGGACTGTCCGGAGGAAGACGAATAAATATTCTGAGCTGCTGCTCAAGATGAGCAGCAGCGGCATCACGCAGTAAAAGATGTGCATTTTGTGCATAAAGGGGCATTACGACCGCGAGCAGGTCTGTATTCTGATTCATACCAGCCCGCAGGTACCATGGCACCCCATGCTCCTCCCGGTACTGAAGGCGGGCTAGGGATTTCTGCAGATTCAGCAACGCCTGCAGACGTTCTGCAAGAGACTGTTGCTGGTTCTGAACTGGACGAATCTGTTCCTGTACTTCAGCAACCAGACTCCGGTTTGCCAGAAAGGAAACCACCATTCCGGTTCCCTGAGCCATCATCAGTATGACCGCCATAACAGTCAGGCTTCTGCGCCAGTTATGACCTGTGCGGGAAGGCTGTAGCCGGACAGGTAATTGCTGTACTGTCTCCGGCAACGCCTCCCAGCGGTTATCCATTCGCCAGCGATGTCTGACACTTCGTTCACCGCCGACAGTTGCCGGACTGAAAACAATACCCGCCAGCAACAACTGACGGTATGGACGGAGTAATACGGATAATGGCTCCACCACAGCATCAATATTTCGTCTGAATCGCTCTGCCAGCGACAACAAAAAATAATACTGAGGGGCACTGCATATCTGCTGTATCCCCTGAGCAACAAGCCCGGGGAGCATGGACTGTAGTTGTGTTTTCAGTTTGCCAGAACTACATTCTGCCGGCAGAAGGCATCCCACGGGCTGAGTAATACGCCCACGCTCATCCGGCCCCTCCTGCAGTGACCAGACATACAGCGGCAGACGCCAGCCAAGGTGCTCACAACATGAACTGACCGCACGAGAAACCCTGTCCAGGGCATCTTCTGTCAGTGGTGCGGATAATGTTTCACTTAGTCCGGAAGTTACCCAGACAATGCCATCAGCAGGCCGGTAACGCAGACGGCGTAACGCAGCCAGCCAGTCTGCGTTTTCCGGCTGCGAGGGGGCTCCTCCCCAGAGAAGCAATGTCCCCTGCTCTTCCTGCCAGAACTGTTCTGTCAGGCTCGGGGTCAACAACTCAACCTCAGAGGCGGTACCTGTTATCAACAGAATGCGTATCTTACGTCCCCAGAATCTGCCATACTGGCGCCGCAGAGTATGACGAATATCCTGAACAGTAACATAGCGCGGTGGCGTCTGAGCCAGTCGCTCTTCATCGTCAGGTAACCTTTGCTCCTTACGGGCCCTGCGCCGATATGTCAGTTCCTGAACATATTTTTTCATCACAGGCAGGTAACAGACAAAGAGCAACCCCAGACTCAGCAATATCAGCAGTAGTATTTGATCCCGGCGTGTTTCTGCCCCCAGATATGCTCCATATCGGGTTATCAGCCACCAGAGCGCAGCCACACCAATAAATACAATCCCCGGTCGCCCAAAGCGACCAGACAGACAGGCCAGTTTATTCATTCTGGTTTCCTGATGTAACAGTACTGATAAAATGTTCTTCTCCGGATGAGAATAAAGTCAGGAGAGAATCATTACCAAGACAGACCAGATCGGCTGCCAGAGCAGTAAGCAGCCACGGAGCAGCAGGTCCCGGGATACCGCACCATTTTTCCAGTAACATACGTCCGGACGGTTCCCATCCGGCACCATACTGGTTTCCAATAGTCATCAGCGGTGCAGCAATCTTTTCCCAGTGATAACAGTCTCCCAGTACACGAGCGGTACGACAGGCTGCTGTCTGGGTTTCAAGGAAAAGTGTGAATTCATCATTAAACTTGTTGATATCCAGCGACATCGGGCGTAGCAGACGGGCTGAATGCGACAGATTATATTTTTGCGCAACATCATCGCTGGTCAACAAAAGTGCAGCCAGTCCGTCAGAGTATGCATTCCCCCCATTTAGCTGTATTACCAGCATCAAATCCACAGTCAGCACTGGTTGTTTCAGACGCTCATCAACCCACCCCATGGAAAAGTCGGGAGTAACCTCGATATTGTCAGGAACGACGCGTTGGGGAAATAACGCTTCCCATGCTGAAACAAAAGCAGATCTGATTTCAGAATCAGGCAGATCGGTTATCAGCGTCACATTTACAGGGAGAGCGGCAGGTAACTGACAAAATTTATCCGTTATCTCCCTTAGCAAGACACGTAAAGAGGCTTCAACCTTATGCCCACTGTCAGAAAGATAATCTATTTTCTTTACAAGGCCGTACTGCAGAGGCAATTCATAACAAAGAGTAGCTACCGTTATTTTATCAGGCAAATAAACACAACTGGCAGTAATAACAAGATACCTTTCGGCCCAGGATTCCCACTGTTTCTGAGCATACTCCCCCTCTTTTTTAAAAAACAAATGTTCATCCATCTGGTTGCTCCACTGCCAGTGTCGCAGGCAAAACAGGAAAAACCAGCCCCCCGGAGGAGTCAATGCAAGCCACCAGATACTGAAATCATTTAATGCTTTCACATATTCTGATGCCCGGATAATAAACAACAGAGCACCAACAACAGCCATAAATGCCCCTGTCATAAACCACAACATCATTGATGGTTTATGAGGTAATTCTGTTGATAAAGATTTTGTTCTGCTCCATCCCATGGTTTATCCTATTGCACATTCCGGTGCACTGGATATAACCTTACACCCACACAGACATTTACATCCATCAATCACAACAGCTCTTCCATCAGATATCCATTCAGGAGAGCCCTCCACAATAGGATTGGTACCATGTCCGGAAACAGGGCAACTAACCATATCTCCAACAAGAGCTACTTTTTTACCATCGACAATCATGGTTGAAGATGCCGAAATAACTTTACCACCATGTGTGGTATTATCACCAAGCAATACAAAACCTTTAGACATAAAACTCTCAAAAATAAATTTTCACTTTGAGTCACCAGTTACCATAAGGATAAGTTTTATCTTTGATAAACTCCTTAATATCTTCATCATATCCATATGAGAAATCACTTTTAGTAACCCCCTTACACATCTTCATTTTATCACCCGATACTGTAGTAATTTTAGCATCCAACTGAGGTACCACCGGATTACCGCGATCTCCCAGCCAGACTCTTACCTTCCCTTCAGGAGCCAGACCAATAATCATCGTTGAACGATAATAGGTTTCGTTCCAGCGGTTGTCTGTGTAAGGCGTAACCATCTGCTCCCAGGTCCCTTTTTTAAAAAAAATCAGAGTTTCATAACTCTTTTTATCAATTATTGAATCCCAGCAAAAACGCAACATCAGGGGTAATGCTTTCCCCTTGTTATAATACGACTCAGTCGCGCCCAGATGGTCATTCCAGCGCCCTACACTGACCTGACTCGGTCTTGTGGTATCAAGATACTGATAAGTCGTCTTATAACCTTCCCCGTCCACCATCAATGCCTGGGTGGCCAGCGCAGGCAGAGCCTTTGGATAAATAAAGAGAAATTTCCATTCATCATAGGGTAATTTTTTATAACCCCATTCAGTCTTATCCGAATCAGCATACTGTGAGCTAACAGAATTACACCCAGTTAACAATGCCAATAATGGTGCGATAAAAATGATTTTATCTCTGGTCATGTATTGTCATCCTGTAGCGTTAAACACCAGACATCATAACTTTAGTATTTTTTACTGCGTTATCATTCAATCGCTGCTGATCATCCATGTACCATACAGAACGAATCCAGCGATCATTTGGTTTATTCGGAAAAACGAACGCCTTATTACCTTTAGGACCAAAGCGATGGATAAAAATCTCTCCCGTTGTAGGATCCACCCATAAATTACCATCAGACTCAATATTCCAGTTGGCAGAACAATGGGTGTATTTTCCGATAATATACAACTCTTCCTCAGTAAAAGCCTGAGGCTCTTGCCCCAAACGTACCGCTTTTCCCTGAGCAATGGCTTTATCAACAAAAGGAATTAATTCAGGAGATAAATTCATATCTGGATTTTTGGGGTCAATTGGAGCAAACAATACCCCTGCTTCCTGAGCAGCATCCAGCATCACACGCAGGCAAACATTAGCCCAGTCATTAGGTACTGCCATACGCTCAAAAAATACTGCGGCTCCCACCTGCTTTTGTATCACGCCAGCCCGACGTTGATTGCTGTTGTTCACACCTACGGAACGAATTTTGGTGGTTAGTTTTCCATGAGGCAAAATATGTTTTAAGGCTGGCAGAGTCATCAACATTTTTCTGGCTTGCTCTGCTTTACGGTATACTCGCGTATCCGTTTCTCTGGTATCGTCAGTGACAATTTCAAATTCCGGGCAACTCAGAAACAGACTTTCATTTTCCTGCAGAGGTGAACCTACCGGATTGTAACCACCTCCAATATCTGAATGCGCCCCTGGTAAAGCCAGTTCGGGCCACATACCTTTAATACTGTTCAGGCTGAAATTATATCGGTATTCATTCATTGCAGTAATCTGGAAAACTTTCTTCGCGACTGAAGGACGCAATTCCAGCTTTACTCCCGGGTTGCTACGTCCATTAATATCGAAGAAATTACTGATTCCACCAATAGCTGCGACAGTATCAAAAAGCCCCAAAAAACGGACTTCACCAGAAGGTTTACCATCATAAAAATCGCCTCTGAGCCCTTTAGCAATAGCTCTGGCTATAGCAGGATCCTGTTCCATAACCCGATTGGCAAAGTGCCTTGCCGCCGCTGCTCCCCGGCTAAAACCAAAAACATCAAACTGGATTTTTGCGATACAAAAATCAGGATTTAAATTGAACCCCATAAATTCTGATAACGCTTGGGTGATTCGTTCCATTGCCTCGTCGGTTTTCGTCACCACACCTTCAAATATATCCAGAATACTGGTGCCTAATCCCATGCCAATGACTGAATCTGCTTCACCAGCCGCAGTCCCTATCCCGGAAATGTAAGTCTGAATTTGTGCTTCAACCTGACTTTCCAACAAAGTCTGATCTGCTACGTAAAGTGAATTTAGCCAGTGAATATTGGAATAATATCCACGATAACTACCATTCGAGATACTGTTCTTGTTAATTTCTTCAAGAAAGTCCTCACAGCTTTGTGCATCTTTTTGATTTACCCCCTGTCTGGCTGCACTACACTCATTAAATTTCATCAGACGAGATGCTGTATTCTCCCGATTGTTTCCGGTACCATCGAAAAATATGCCAATGGTTAAAGTCACACCCCGCGCCGGTTTTTTCTTTGCAACAACAACTTTCCAGTCATTATGAATACTGGTTTTATGGGTGGCATCTGTTACGTCATATCCCTGATATTTTGTCATTCTGTTTCTCCATGAATTTTTACCCTCCCAAACTCAACTTTTACTACTGACGGAATGGAGGTGTTGACTGGCGCTGTTTTACCATTTTCATCGGTGATCCCCTGTAGAATATCACCTTCAGCCGTTGTTAATCGATAAGGCGTCGAAGGTTGCGGCACTCCCGCTTCATCGGTCAGAATAAAACCGCCCCCAAACCCTCGCGGCATTTCAACAGACGCAATATCAAGACTTGTTGGTCCCATCTTCTGCATATTCGTGCTTTTTAACAGGATCTGTCCCGGGCATCCCAGCTCAATATTTCCGTCGCTTAGTTTGATATAAGCTCCACCACATGCCAGTATCAGTTCCTGATTAGCAGAAACAGTCACTTTGCCCTCAGAACTTTGAATATCAAGATTCTGTTGGGAACTCATTGACAAATCGTCACTTTGAGCCTGAATATTTACCCGCCCTTTTGCTGCTAACAGTTGCATCCCCTGGTTTCTGCTCAACAGGCTAACAGCACCTTCTGCTGCAACTGTAAATGACTGCCCGGCACTAATATCAGTGTTATCTCCCGACATTATGCCCACGCTTTCACTACCCGAAGCAATTCGTAACGCCCGCGCACTAACCATGCCAATCCCATCAGGAGCATGCAACAGCATTCCCGGCGCAGTGAGATCTGTTAGCGATGCATTCAATCGTTGCTGACAACTTATATCTCCCTGAGTAGCATTTGCAGCAGTTGCGGCCTTCGCCATACTTCGGGCCAGAGATAATGCCTGCTCCAGTTGGCGGATAGCTTCATTCATATCCAGCATCTTTCCTTGTGCCTGAGGCTGCATATCTGCACTGATAAATATTCCTTTTCCTCCCCGGATACTTATCCAGTCATCAGTCCTCAGCTCAGCGCCTTCTCCCCTGAGTTCCCGGGAGGCATTAACGTTATGGCCAAGATTAAGTTGTGTCTTACTGCCATACTCGGTACTGATCTTGATATGTTCCTCACCGCGTTTGTCCTCCATCCGCAACTTGTTATTTGCCGGCGTACGGATAACATTGCGCGTACCGTTCTTATCGGTAACGTGATCAACATGACGTGAATCATGCAGGGCATGCGCGATATAGGGGCGATCCGGATCACCTTCCTCAAAGGCAATGGCCACTTCCGTTCCCTGAATCAGCGGAAAATGAAAACCATAAGCATCACCACTGTAGGGTTTGGCCAGACGTACCGGCATACTTTCCTGTCCCGGATTTTTATCATCACGGTCAGCATCAAATTTCACCCGGTACATACCTGATGCATCCTGCCAGGCGTAGATATCCCCTTCTTTTGCACTGGCCACACGGGCCGTCATGGTACCGGTAACTTTCGGACGCGGCAGTAAAGGAGGACGCCAGCAGATAACTTCACTGTAAGGAACGCCCTTCAGTACAACTTGCAGGGCATCCTTGCGACTTGCAGAAAAACCGACACAGGTAAGCAACACCGGATTGCGCAGCAGCGCAGGTAACGTCGGCGGAAGACTGTCGGTGATAGTCAGAACCTGAGCAGGTGCCAGCGTGGCGTCTGTACTGTTGCCGGTTATCCGTACCTGTTCCGCCAGATAACGTTCATGACCAAGGCGGGCATAAAAATTGGCCGTCTCCGGCACCGGGTCGATTTTATCCCCCCGTTCCAGATGACGGAAATGGTAGTGGTACACCTCACCATAGTTAATTCCGTCACCATCACCATGCGTCATGTCTGCCGGGGCGGACTGCAACAGATATTGTGCTTCACGATGGTTATAAGCCTTTGTAGTGACACTGGCCTCTGCCACATTGTGCGTCACATTCAGCCCCCACACTGAATCCGCTCTGTTATCATTCATTCCGGACGGACTGTTTATCGCCAGCGTCTTATCAAACGTCAGCGCTGCCTGGCTGTCACCAAAATGCACCACTTCCGTCTGCGTGTCCGGTTGCAGGGTGAAAAAATAAAAAATCCCCACTTCAGCCAGCAAACGCTGAATAAATTGCAGATCACTTTCCTGGTACTGGTTAATCTGTTCACGCTTCGGATACGTTTTTTTGAGACGGAACTCAAACTCCCAGCCTTTCAGGCCGTGCTCCTGGAGAACCTCTGTCACCACCTCCGGCACCGATTTGTTAACGAAAAATCGGTGAGAACGATGCTGCCTGTCCAGTAGTTTAATAAATGGTTCCAGTATCACCTGGTATTTTGCCTGGTCGGCGGAGCCCGATATACGGCGAAAATCTGTAATGACACCATGTACTACTTTCTGGCTCACCTGCTCCTTAAGCCCTCCCGTACCCATTGTAAATGTGGCTGATTTACGCAGCAGCAGCCCGGCATCCAGGTCGTTGTCAGTACTGGTAAAATTGATGATGTAATAATAGGTCTGACTCATCTCCTCCCTGCCGCTGAAATGCTCAACATCCAGTGGTGACGGGCAGGAGGGAATAATTAAATGGTAACGATTCAGGGAAGCAGAGATAGTTTTTGAAAGTGTATCTGTCAGACTCATATTGTTAACTCCATGTCTGTACCGGTATTGAACTGCAATTATATAATGATGACCGTTAAGCTTTATTTTCAGAGAGAATTACTGATAATCATCCCATTCATCGTAAATATATGCATATGCAAATCGATACATCAGATAACCGACAAAAAATAACGCAACAGAGAGCCCTCCCCACAGATATTTAAATTCAGAAGATGAGAGAAAAAAGAACCAGACTGTAAATACAATACCCGACGCACCTAACCCCATACCTGCGCCACGGATAAATCGGGAAAGCATTATAAGTAATGTTCTTTTTATCTTCATAAACCACCGAAAAAATATTCGCATATCCGGTCTAACTCAGCCGAATTTCGGTCTGCGACAATACAGGCTCGTTCAAACGGGCGCACAATATCTTCAACAAGGAAGTACAAAAGGTCCAAATCCCCCTGAGCTTTCAGCTTATCATGCAACACCGGATTTCTGTCTTTCAGAAAACGGGATGTGTAAATCGCACGCGATGTCTCTGCGCCAACAGATAATAACAACCCGGCAAAACTCCCTGCAAAAAAAGCAGCCAGCCCTCTGGATACCAGAGCCTCTCCCAGTTTAACCCCGGTCAATTCAGCAAATGCCATTCTACCTGCCAGATCTCCTGAAACGTTCTTCACAATGGAGCCTATTTTTTCCATATTGATCCGGGATACAAAGTCTTCAAGACAAATACTGATAATTTTCCCAATAATATCACGGCTGAAAATGCCTTTTTCTACCAGTCTGGCCATTCTGAATTTGTCATTCTGGTTTTCCCGCCTATGCCCGGTATCTGTAAAATCATATCCCATATAACCGAGACTGACTGGCAAAGATATGAGCCCCTTCCCGACGGCACCCAGAAACCCATCCCCATTAATATTTACGGACTCCAGCATATCCCGGGCAATTTCTTTAGCACTGTCCATATATGCTTTCCTGCGGATAATCGCTATTGATTCCATCAAACGCTATCACAATACCATCCTCATCATTCCACGTCAGAGACAGGTACGTCGGATGCTGTCTGGCAGCAAGATAGCTGAGCAACTGCCGGCTCAGTACCGGCAGCAGCTGCTGGTTCAGCAGACTCTCCACATTCCGGGCCCCCGTATCCGGCAGCAGGCAGGCTGATGTCAGGGCATCGTACAGACGTTCATCAACCGATGTGCTCAGCCCATAATGGCAGTGCAGGCGTTCGCAGACCTGTGCAAGCTTCATCTGCACAATGGTGCGCATGGCAGACTGTGTCAGCGGACGGTAAATCACGGTCTGAAAGCGAGCCAGCAGGGCAGGCTGGAAGTGGTCGCGCAGCAGCGGACGGATAAGCTCATGCAGCTCCGATTCCGTTGTCTCCGGCTTTTCGCTCAGTTGCTGCATCAGAAGGTCACTGCCCAGGTTGGAGGTCATCAGTATGACCGTATTACGGAAGTCAATTTCACGCCCCTCGCCGTCGCGCATAAAGCCCCGGTCAAATACCTGGTAGAACAGATTCAGCACATCCCGGTGGGCCTTTTCCACTTCATCCAGCAGCACCACGCTGTAAGGGCGTTTACGTACAGCTTCCGTCAGAATACCGCCCTGACCGTATCCCACGTACCCGGGCGGTGAACCCTTAAGCTGGGAAACCGTATGGGGCTCCTGATATTCCGACAGATTGATGGTAATCAGTGATTTTTCGCCGCCGTACATCACATCTGCCAGCGCCAGTGCCGTTTCGGTTTTTCCCACACCACTGGGACCGACCAGCAGGAACACGCCCTGGGGGCCGTTACCGGATGTCAGACCCGTTTTCGCCGCACGCAGACGCTGCGCAATGGATTCCAGTGCCACGTCCTGTCCGACCACCCGTCTGCCGATATCCTTTTCCAGATGCAGCAGTTCCGTCTGTTCGTCCTTCATCAGTGAAGATAACGGCACCCCGGTCCAGTCCGCGACCACACCGGCAACGGTGCGTACGTCAACATCCACACTGAGCAGGGGCTGATTCTGCTGAATGTCGTGCAGTGCCTGCTGCAGGTGATGTGTCTCACTCTGGCGGGAAATATCGCTGCGGCTTTCAAGTAACTCACCGGTGAGTTCGCACTCCCGGGCGTACTGCTGCTCCAGGTCATCACGTGCTGTCATCAGCACGTTCTCTTCCTGCTCAATGGCAGACAGGCGTTCGCCGTGATTCTGATGACCAACGGCAATATCTTCCAGCAGTGCCTGTTTTTCCATACCGAGGGAAGCGAGCTGTGAACGGATACGGGTCAGCTGTTCCGGCACCGTGTCAAGGCTCATACGCACACGGGCAGCAGCGGTATCGAGCAGGTCAACGGCCTTGTCCGGTAACTGACGTTCTGTCAGATAACGGCGCGACAGCGTGACGGCGGCGCGTACTGCCTCATCGGTGATGTGCACGTTATGATGTTCCGCATAACGGGATTTCAGGGAGCGTAGCATCAGACAGGCCGTCTCATCATCCGGCTCGTCCACTCTGACCATCTGAAAACGCCGCTCCAGGGCCGCGTCACGTTCAAAGTATTGTTTGTACTCAGACCAGGTGGTGGCGGCAATGGTGCGCAGTTCACCCCGCGCCAGCGCAGGCTTCAGCAGGTTCGCCGCATCCGCGCCGCCGGCCTGATTACCTGCACCAATAAGGGTATGGGCTTCATCTATAAACAACAGAACAGGAGCCGGTGACTGCTGCACGGCATCAATCACGTTTTTCAGGCGCTGTTCAAATTCACCTTTCACACCGGCACCGGCCTGCAGCAGGCCGAGGTCAAGGGTGCGCAGGGTGACGGGTCTGAGTGATTCCGGTACGTTACCTTCCGCAATACGCAGGGCGAGCCCTTCCACCAGAGCCGTTTTCCCCACACCGGGGTCCCCCACCAGAATCGGGTTATTCTTGCGGCGGCGGGAGAGAATATCCACCATCTGACGGATTTCCGTATCGCGTCCCGATACCGGGTCAATTTTCCCCTCTCTCGCGCTGGCCGTGATGTCCCGGGTGAATTTATCCAGAGCACTCTGTAACACAGGCGGCAGGTCACCTGACGGTATACCCGCCGTATCCGCACCGACGGGACGCCCGATAAAGGTCACATTGTCTCCCTGAGGCAGCACAGGCTCTGCATCCTGTAATCTCTCCGGACACTCATCAGACTGCGCATCCAGCAGCGGGGACAGACGCTGCAACCGGCTCTGACTCAGTGTCAGCAGGGGCCACAACCCGTCACAGCGAACCAGGTGCGGATTTTCCGTCAGGGCACCCAGCAGATGCACGCTGCGGATATGTTGTTCTCCCTGTAATGAGGCCACCATCCAGGCCTGTTTCAGCAGGGCATTCAGAGACGGCGAAAGCTGCGGGCGACTGCGCACGCTACGGGGCTGGTTATCCAGCCAGCCGAGCAGCGACTGCCATATCGCGTCCATATTCCAGTCATAACGCCTGCCCAGCACGGTAAGGTCTCCTTCCCCCTGCTCCAGCAGTTTCAGTAACCAGTGCTCAGGGGTGATTTCCGCATGGGCCCGGGTCTGGCAAAGGGAGGCTGCGCCTTCCAGTGCACGGGCACAGTAATGATTAAGACGACGTAACAGAGCTGCCGAATTTTCCATGTTATTCACTCACTGTCAGGAGACCGTCAGGCACGCTACCGCCCTTCGCCTTAACCCAGGCGCATCAGGTCTGTGTTCAGGATTGAGAATTCTTTCTTCAGCACCCGCCAACAGATGCTGAAGAAAAAATAAAAATGACGGACAGGATGCCCTGTCCGTCCGGCAGAATTACGCGGTGGTGCGCTCACTCCATGCGTCGGAATGAATGATGTTGCCGTCCTTGTAAGTCCAGGTGATTTTCTCGTAGCGCAGCTCCACCTGCTCAAGGTGGTTATGCTTCTCATAAACGGGATTCTTGATGTCGTGCATGACCGGGTTAACCTTCACCACCTTCACGTTCTCAAGCTTCGTATTGAAGTACTCCACCTCCTGACCGGCATCATTGATTTTGTACCACTTAAATTCAGCAGACTTCAGGGTCTGCCCCGTGGTCACCGCCTTGTAAAGGTAGGGGCTGGAAGAATCAATTTCCTTGGTAAACAGGAACGGCGTGTGAATACGGGTACCGGTCAGCTTACCGGTGTTGTTATCCGTCGGGATGTAGAGGCAGTGCTCCTGAGCCACCACCTCAATGCTGCCCTCACGGTCCTGAACATCCACGGACCCTTTGATATCTGCACCGCCATCATCTTTCAGCCACAGATAAACTGGAATTGCCATAAAAATCACTCCGTTATGTTTTCTGATGCGCCCTCTTCCGGCGCAGGGGAAGCGTCCGGCAGACGACAGGCATCGGCCTGCGGTACCAGACTGATTTCAACACGGCGGTTACGCGCGCGGCCTTCCGCCGAGTCATTCGGGGCCACAGGGCGGCTTTCACCGTATCCCTGCACGGCAAAACAGCTTTGAGGGATATCGCCCGTATCCCGCATCCAGTCACGAACCGCCTCTGCACGCTTCAGGGACAGAGCCTGGTTGCGCTGCGGGTCACCGGTATTGTCCGTGTGGCCACTGACCACAATCAGCCAGCCTGCTTTTGCCTTAATATCCACCAAGGCATTCACCAGCCATTTTTGGGCGCCCGGTTTCAGCGTCCATTTACCGGCATCAAACAGCGCCAGGCTGTTAAGGCGAACCGTTTTCGGCGTCTGAGTAACTTTCTGTATCACCGGACGGGGAGGCAGTGGTGCAACCCACTCACTAATCGCTCGCTCAACCGGCGGTATCAGCCACATTCCCTGATACAATCCCAGCCCGTAACGCTGCGGCACACCACGTTGCTGCCAGTCGTTCAGTAACTGGCTGTCAGCCTGAAGACGTTGCAGTGCTGTTGTTTTCGATTCAGATGAATATCCGCTCATCCGGTGCCAGGCCGTCAGGTGTTCCCCCACGCTGCGAACCAGTCGCTGGTTATTCATAAAAGACGCCGGTATAGCCAGCAGAAGAAAAACACCGACAATCGCCCCTGTCTGGCGACAAAGTCTGTGCCAGTGACTGAGTCCACGATGACGGGGGATTCCGGACAGCAGAATATCCGGCAACGGCAGTGCCTGTGATGACACGCCGGCAGGCGGTGGCAGTGCAGTGAGGGAAGTCAGTTGTTGTTGCCAGAGATTACCGGGCCGGGCCGCAACCGACGTCAGACAGAATCCGACGGCAACCGGCCGGAAATAAAGGTGCTCCTGCCGGCAAATATCTGTCAGGGCATCAGTAACCCGGTTGTACCAGGACAACATGGCATTCAGCCATAACAGTTCACTGACGCACCGGAGCCTGGACGCTGCATCACACGTCTGCAGCCATTCCTCTGCCGGAATGGCTCCGGCTTCTGTCAGGCGTATATGCATTCCCGGCAGGTCCGGTGTCAGTGTAAACCAGTGTGCAGAGTGCTTATTTAAGGATGTGCTTTGTGGTGACGGCTCTGAAACCATCAGTGTCACCAGCACCGGTGGCGTGGTATTCAGCCACTGCCGGCACTGCATGACAGCACGCTGCCAGTTCCGCAACCACGGCAGGAAAGTCTCATCTGAGGTATGCTGCTCCGGTAAAAGTCCCAGCATGACCACGACCTGACCACACAGGGCCGGACGGCTGTACGACAACCGCTCTGCCAGTATTCTCATCTGCTCCGGCGTATCCACACGAAGATACCATCCCGATGCTGTTTCCCGGTATGCCTGACCGGATTCGAACCACGCATCTGAGTTTCCGGCAACAAGCAGCACATGTCCCTGAAAATATTCAGGCGGCAGACCGTCATCGCCAGCCTTCTCCGGGGCATCACGACGGGAAGACAGACAATACCACTGGTACCACAGCACCAGTCCCGCCGCCACAACTGAAACCAGAGTCAGTATTATCTGGTTTACTGCAGACAGCGGCAGGAATCCCGAAATCAGCCACAGAGTCAGGAACAGACTCAGTATTGTCAGCCAGAGACGGGAACGTACGTGCATGGTTATCCCTGCCCGGTAAGCCGTGCCACCTGATCTGCGAGCACAGAAGAAAGCACACACCAGAGACCAGCCAGCGTCACAATACCCGCCCCCCATGACAACCAGTACATTGTTCTGCCAGCACGGTAACCCGGTGCGCGCACCACCACCGGCGCATCCTGTGCGAAAGTAAATGCAGGAACACGCGCTGTCAGTGCGCGTATTACATCTTCGCGACGCTCATCATCCTGCGACCGGTACTGACCGGTAAAACCGAGCTGAAGCGTACGGCAGAGGCATGTCAGTACCGCCACATCCGGCGCCGGTAATTTCAGTTGTTCACGAATACGCTCCCAGAGCTCTTCACCGGCATTGAGCGTACCAAAAAAATGAGCCTGCAGCGGGTCCTGCTGCCAGATGCGCCAGCCATCGTCTGTTTTTTCGCGGTTCAGTACACTCTCGTCCAGCAGGGCGCAGAAGGCATACAACATGATGTCACTGCTTTTCTGACTGAATCCTGCTTCGGCCAGCTCTTCACGCGCCTGTTTCACCAGCTGACAGGCACGGCGATACAGGGCCTTACCATCCTCAACCGGTTGTCCGCTGCGCAGCTGGCAGACCATCAGCCAGCCGGGATAAAAAATCTGTTCAGCCCGGGAGATAACAGGTTTATTCATGTCCGCAGTACCGCAAAAAGTTCCAGTTTCACATCTCCAAGCGATGCCGGGGTGTAGAAAGTACAACGCCCCGCGTCCAGCATCGCCCGGGCCGCATCCGTACTTAAATCCAGCGCGAAATACTGGTTTTCCAGCCGGAGCGGAATGGCCGCCGGTACATGCGTAACCGGACGGATAATGATCCCGCTCAGCGCCACATTCACCACCTCAGACACATCATCGGGGCTCCCGGCTTTGCATAACTGCGGAAACTTCGTCTGCAATTCATGCCCGGGCATGGAAGAGCGCACTGAAAGCCAGAAATCCGCTCCTTCGCGCAGGCGCGCATCGTGTAATGCCCCCTCCCACATCACACCTTTTTGTTTCAGTTCAATGAAAACCACACGGGAAGGCAGGCTTGCCTCCAGCAGCTGGTTCAGCAAAGAAAGCAAGGGTGGAAACACATTTTCAGGTGTTTCATGATGGTATGCCGGAACCGCATCCACATTATGCTCAAGCGAGAATGTGAGCAGGGAGCCTGCCAGCCGGGCAAGCTCCCTGTACAACAGTTCCGGGTGGCGGTAAGGCATGTCAAGCAACTCTTTCAGAACAGGCTCCGCACTGTTCAGGGCATTCAGCAACCAGAACAACGACACGTCCGCCACTGCAAAATCCGCAAGACGGGCATTGTTCTCCCGACGCATGGACATCAGTCGCTGGCGACGCGCCTGCAGGTGATGAAGCAACTCCGCAAGTTCAGTCATCAGCGAAGGACTGGCAGACAGCGTCAGCAGAGGGGGAATAAAACGCGGGTCCCTGCACCACTGTCCCTGTGCATCACGAACAAGACGGGTAACGGGACAGGTCAGCCAGGCAGCATTTTCCTGATGAGCCATGCGCAGAGTCAGGTTATGCCGCAATACCGCCACTTCGCTTTGCTCATGCCCGGCCAGCTCCTGCACATTCACCCTTTCTGATTTCCAGCGACGCGGACGCTCGCTCTCACGGCCATCATCAAGGTTGCCACCGTTAGCATTCAGTAACGGTAGCGCCAGCACAATATCCACCAGGGAACGATCAGAAACCGTCGATAAATCACAGACCGGAGGCAGATTATCCGCACGTTCCGTATCAATAAGCGTTCCGTCCGGGAAACGAACAATCAGACGGGTGGCATTCAACCGTGAAAGAGGTAACAGAGAGTCATCAAACTCTGCAGCCACCACGCCCCATGGATGCGCCAGCCCCATTCTGGCAACGCTGTCTGCCAGATGAACATCCCAGGCAGCCTGCTGCTGAAACTGCTGGGGCATCAGAAAAGCCCCGTCTTCCCATAGTGGGCGATAAATCTTCATTTCCCGACACCTGCCTTACGCTTTTGCCTTCGGCATCTGCGAAACCAGTGACAGACTGACATCCATACCTTCCACCTGGAAATGCGGTACAGCGTAGAGTTTCACACGGAAAAATCCCGGGTTGTCTTCGATATCTTCCACCACCACTTTTCCGTCACGCAGCGGATGCGAGGCCTGCAACTCATCACCCGGATCGGTCATCTCCGTCACCAGACCCCGGATCCAGTTATTCAGTTCCAGTTCAAGCAGACGGCGATCTTTGGTGGTACCGATATTTTCCCGCTGAATAATCTTCAGGTAATGCGCAATGCGGGACAGCAGGAAGATATAGGGAAGACGGGCATTAATACGGCTGTTCGCCGTTGCATCCGGCGTATCGTACAGTGCCGGTTTCTGGGTGGAGTTAGCGGAGAAGAAGCAGGCATAATCCCGGTTCTTGTAGTAAGAGAGCGGAATAAAGCCCAGATTAGCGAATTCAAACTCCCGCGTTTCCGGGATCATCACCTCTGACGGAATTTTGACCTGATTACCGGTTCCCAGATCATACAGATGGATCGGCAAATCCTGCACCGCACCACCGGCCTGAGGCCCGCGGATCTGAACACACCAGCCGTTGGTGACAAAACTGCGCACCATGTTGGCTGCAAAGGCAAAAGACGCGTTCGTCCAGAGATATTTATGGTGGTCCGGTCCTTTCACCTCTTCAACATAGTTAAAGCTGCGGACAGGTACGGTATCCGGGCCATACGGCAGGCGTCCCAGTACACGGGGCATCACCAGGCCAATATAGCGGGCATCGTCCGTCTCACGGAAAGCATTCCACTTGATGTACTCGGCACGCTCAAAGTGATTGCCAATATCCTTAATAGCAGCCACCTCTTCCATGGTTTCTTTCTGGAAGAAAGCCGGGCCAACAGAACCAATAAACGGCATATGTGCGGATGCTGCCACCCGGGAAATATTTTTCAGCAGCGCCACATCCTGTGCAGATGCATCAAATTCCCAGGCCGAAACCAGGACAGCAATGGGTTCACCACCCGGCGTGTCATATTCAGCCACATAGGTCTGCAGATAAAGGCCGCTCTGAATAATTTCCGGCGCATCCTCAAAATCCTGGCGCAGATCGTCTTTGGACAGATCCAGCAGCTCAATTTTCACATTACGGCGGAAGTCCGTTTTATCCACCAGAGACTTCACGCCCCGCCACAGGGATTCCACTTTCTGAAATTCCGGATGATGAAGCACGGCATCCAGTTGGCGACTGATCTGATAATCAAGCTCTGCAATATGATGATCAATTAGCGCCTTATCGAGTTTTTCCACCTGCGTGCCGGCTTTTGCCAGACACTCCATAAACACCTGCATTCCTGCCGTCAGGCGTTCATCTGCAGACGCTTCTGACATGGCCTGCGGATCCTGCCAGATATCCAGCGCATTCAGGGCTGATACCGGATTCAGATTAATTTTTTCAAACAGGGAAGCATATACGCTGTCGCCGGAATGCGTTTCAGAAACCACATTTCCCGCCACATTATTTTCTTTCTGTACAGACATCAGCATGCTCTCTCTTAATCCGTTAATCACGCCTGTTCCGGCACCAGTGCACTCAGTTCGTCACGTAAGGCCTGACTCAGTTCGGGATCCCGCAGAATATTTTCCAGTTCTTTACGGAAAGTGGCGTTATCCAGCAGATTCGCCTTCAGATCCCGCAGCAAACTTCGCATGGCCAGCATGGCTTTAAGACGGGGAATTTGTCGGGCAACCTGCTCCGGCGTGAAATCGTTCATATTACGGAAAGTCAGGCTGATGCTCTCTTCAGTACCATCACCGGCAAGTATGTTCTCCACGTTCAGGCGTACTGACGGCGAGATATCAGCCAGAACAGCATTAAAGTTATTTTTATTAACATCCATTTTTATGCGCTCTGACAGTGGGCGCTCTTCCTGTCCGTTACTGAAATCACCGGCAACCAGCAGTTTGAGCGGAAGCTCCACTTTCTTCTGCCCACCACCTGTATGTAGGTCTAATTTCAGATTTACCCTTGCTTTCGGGATTTCATTCTGAAACGAACTGCTCATGACTCTCTCCTGTGAAACCTGCATCTCAGGGGCTCCATCACCGCAGATGCCTCCCCTTGTGCACTGATTTAATTTTGATCATTATAGGACGAAGATCTGCAAATTCTCAATATTGCAGACATATCGATCGTTTTAATGTCAATAACCAGATCTTTATTCTGATACATATCGCAAAATCAGCATTTATCAAAACTTATATCCAGAGGTAATACAAAAATGCAGAAAATTATTCCGGTTAGTGCTTTTGATACAGATGGTTATACCGAATGATTACCAGCAATGACATTCACGAGGAGTGATGATTCGGCAGCATTTAAGGGCATATCAGAAAAAGAGAAGGACATGAAAGAGGAGAGCAATAAAAGACACGGAAAATAAAGAAGAGAGAGAAAATATTTTTTAAAAACAGAAAATTAACAATGCACATCAGGAAACGTCGTCTCCTGATTCAGTGATACCACATGAAAATTTAGTGAACGGTTACCGTTCTGAAGTCTATGTCAGAAGATATTCCATTACCGAAAATCAATCAGCGATACAGAGATGATCATGGTGCGCTTGTCACCGTGACCAGTGTTGAGGAAACCCGGGTGGTATTTATGCGGGACGGCTATCCGCATCCCTGCATGCGGCCGATGTACAACTTCCTGGGAAAATTCAAACCCGAACCCCGGGAAGAAAAAATCCCTGCCGGCAATCACACTGCCTGATGGCAGCATAATCCTCTTCTTAATTCTCATCCCCGGAGACAAGCCCGGAAAACCACTCCGGGTGTTCACTGTATGCCGTGTTCAGCGCATCCCAGGAAACGTTTATATAAAAGCTGCCCTGCAATTTCCGGGTAACCACCTCTGCCAGGCGGTTCCGGTTATCCACCAGTCCGGCATAACCTCTCTCTGCCAGCCACTCATTCAGTTCATGTTCCAGAGACAGATTGACAATATCGTAATCGGACCTTGCCATTCCCGTTTCCTTAGCACATGTTTTCAGGCACGGGGATAAAGTATAAAGAATGTCGTACTGCTGCTGCCAGAGCAATATTCCCCCTGATGGTTGTATCAGAGATGGTATGCCGGTACTTTGCGGGTTGTTCCTGTCAGGTTATCGTGCACCTCCACGGTCGTGGTCACCACCGGCATTCCGGCCTTTCTCAGCCTCAGAACATCAGCCGCAATACGCTGACTGCCAGACCAGAACAGGCCGTCCAGTGCAGTCACCAGTAAACCCGCCTCCAGTGCATACTTCAGCCGTTCACGGGGCGCTTTCACTTCCCGGGCAACCTGCTGATATGGCAATGATGTGTTTTCATTCCCAACCACGCGACGAATACGGTGAGACAGATGATACCGGAATGTATCCGGCACACCAGAAAGGCTGGCCTTCAGGCTGTACACGCAGCCAAACCGTTTATCGTTAAACACCACATTTTTCTGACTGATGTCCCATTCTTCACGCAGCGCGGCAATCAGTTGTGGTGTCCGGGTAAGCAACAAGCGAAAAGGCAGTTCAAAACTGGTGACGTAATCCACATTCAGCAGTGCAATACGCAGCCGTTCTTCTGGCCCGGCCTCTGTCTGCCGGCACTCCTCCAGAACATCCTGCCACTGCTGGCGAAGACAGGGCGATTCGTTCCGTTCTGTAAAACAGTATTTATCCGCCAGATAATCAATTCGTGTACGCATACTGAAAAGAATTCCGTATAAAAATTCATCTGACAAAACTTTATCAGTCCATAAAAATCAACGGAAGCACAGATGATTCACTCGTCCATTACCAACGGATTTTGCCAATAACCCTGGCGTTGACAACGGGTAACATAAAAGACAAAGACTGAACAACTGTTTTTAACGGCGATACTGCATGATTTCATCGCCATCCGTCACCGTCATATCCACCAGATGAAACAGCTCGGTGCAGGTTTTATCCGCAAGTTCCGGATTATTAAAACACGCCTGCCAGTTCATGCTGTACGGGGACGGGCTGCGCTCCCCATGACAGAACATTATCGATATCACCAGCATACGTGCCACTCAAAGTGTTACGGCATCGTACGGCGTGGTCATGTTCTTCTCTTTTTCCTGTTCACAATAACCTGCTTAACGGTCAGAAGGCATTTTCACCAGGATTATATTCACCTGCACAACCATGTTCAGCCATGACCGCTGATAAGTGAACATCCGGAGTATATTATTCTGCCGCTGTTGAATTGCCGGTAAGCTCCCGGTCCTTTGCTCCGGCACACTGTTTTTGTTCCTGGCTCTCTGTCTGAGGTGAAACCTTCCAGGTATGTCGCCCCATTTTTGTTCGTCTCCATTTTTTAAGAAGTGCTCAAGTGAAAAACTTTTTACCTCTCCGGGAGTTGTCGTATTTGCTGATATTGTTCGTTTGTTTAAAGAACCTGCTAGTCTTGCCATTAATATTACCTGCTGATTGCTTCACGCCCGGGCTCCTCGCACTGTGCGCGGGTTATTGTTTCGTTTTCAGTCCCGGGGGCGCCAGGACTCTGTTTGCAGACCATAACGGCCTGACCTGTACTGTTTCTTCGGCTCTTTGATGCCCGTTTACGCCATTTGTTCCCTGCCCCTCTGTCTGATAACGAATACGCTCACTACGCACAGCACTGAACAATACCGGCAACAGCATGTCTTACATGACATTCGCTGTGCCATCCACCGGAAAACATTTTCAGATACCGGATGAGGTACCACTTCCATTGACAGCACGAGGTAACAATACTGATGGTAACGCTGACCATTAACCGTAAACCGCAGGGTATTTTCAGTAAGTCACCGGCAACGCCGCTGCAGGATAAAACGAACACAGTACACAACGAGAAGCCTCTTCGGGTGAGGAATCAAACACCATGGCGACATATGACAAAACGCCAGCGCAAAAACCGTAAGCGTATAAATCGTCTTGTGGAACTCTGGCCTGAGTTATTCAACCGGGAAAAACCAAAACCGCTTAAAGTGGGGATAACTGACGACCTGATACAGAATATCGCCATCAGAGAACTGGCGTTTAGCGCAGGTGCATTACGCGCAGCAGTAGCGTCTTATGTGCAGTCTCCGCGCTATTACCGTGCGTTAATGGCTGGCGGCGCCCGTTATGACCTGAAGGGGCTGCCGTGCGGGGAAGTGACTCCACAGGAACAGAAAGAGGCAGAGACCCGGCTAATGGTGCTGAATGACCGACGAAAAGCCAGAAAACCTCGTTGACTGCACAACTGCGCTGATTCACTGAGCTGTAATCAATATACAGCGCTGTACCGGACGATGGGTAATGGCGGTCACAACCGGTAACCCCAGAGACAATGCGACTGTTTTTAACGCAACATACTGACCGGATGTATCACCCCGGGCAACCCGAAAACACCTTTCCACCCGGCATTGTCCGCCAGCACTTATCACCTGCCAGCTATGTTGCAGTAAATCCACCACTTGCGAACATTGTTCATCAACTGTGACACTGGCTCGCGGGTGACAAATACTCGTCTGGCTGAGCAGCAACAGGCATCGAATTGTTGCTCCTCCATGTTGTTCCCGCAACCAGCGTAATACCACCGACGATGATGGACTGGCAGTGTGATTGCTCTCAGTAATACGTTCATGCAGTTGTCGATAAAAGGAAGTGCAGAATGCATGAATCTGTTGCCCGTAGATGTTTCCTTCTGTCGAATGGAGTATGAAGTGGACTGCCAGCAGACGCGGCCAGTGGTCAACAGCATGTTGAATAAAACGCCGGATGTCTCCCGGCTCTGAAATTAAGGCTTCGGTTATTTGCACGAAATCTTCCTTTTCAAACCCTGTTGGATTTTGTCAAGCCGGTGCAGACACAGTAAAGCGCGCATCAACACCTGAAAGGTACGATACAAACACAAGTTACAAACAATAAGAACGGAAGGACAATTAATCAGTGAGGAATAATAACTAAATTAACCAAAAGAATGTTACTGACAATACCACCAATACTTAAATAGCAATATATTAATTAATGTAAGAACAGATGCCCGGTAAGACATATACACAATACATCCACAAACACACTCTTTTCATTAAATAAATCACCTGATTAAACCATGAAAGTGTGATGTAAGTCAAAATTACTGACACAATCAATTGATAATGATTATCTCTATCATTATCGTGATATTCGAGAATGAAAGGAGAAGTAGTCATTATAAGCCTTTTATAAATCGTCATCATCATAGTAAAGTAGAACACTTTTTATATGAGTTGCTATATGAAAATATACTGGACAAGAAAAAGCATTCCTGAACATTCAGCACTTCCACCTTCATTAAGAAAGAAAAATTTTACTGACGCATATAATGCTGCATCTTCCCATATCGAATACTGGATAGGTGCTGGCGTCTCATTTATCTCGATGATGATTTTATTCAGAGTATATAATTTTCTTTTACCCGCCCAAGATACTTTCCCGGGTGATATCATCAGAAGTTTATGTGTTGTGTGTCCATCCATATTAATCTGGTTTCAGTTTTCGGTATATGTCATGAGGAAATATTACAGACATATTCTGGAACGAGGTAAGGAAACCGAAACCATTTCAGAAAGGTTGATACGTGAGGCTGATACACGAGAATATGAACTATGGCGTCCGGTCCATCGTTTTTTCTCCATTGTTTTTCTCATTATTCTATTAGTTTGCATTCATTCACTGATAACAACTATAAAATAAAAGTTATGGCTGTTCTGACACAGGAAAATAAACGTTCATTCTATGGTTACCTCTTCCTGTTATATAAAAGAATTTTAAACAACAAGTAAGGGAATATAAATGGAAATGACAAAAAATAAAAATGCAACTATAAAAAAACAGTCATCAGCCGGCTGCTTTTCAATGTTTACTTTATCATTTTCTATTACCTTTATTCCTGCATTTCTTACAAACAGGCAGGAACTTATATCCAGGGGGCTTCTTGTTCCAGCATTATTTCTTGCTGAATTTCTAATTCTTGTTCCACTGTATTTTATTTTCTTCCGAAAAAGAGAAGGATTAGGAAGAGGTTCTTTTCGACTGGATGTTTTTTTTACTCTTTTCTCTTTAATAATGATTATTCAGTTATTTGTCCCTTATCTGCTGGCAGTGAGGAAAACGGAAGAATGGATGATCTCGCAAATGTCTTTTTCCGGAGCCATTTTATGGATTAATATATTTTCTTCTGTACTTCTTGTTCCTGTATATGAAGAGATTGTATTTCGAGGGTGTCTTTTTAACTCTTTTAAATTCTGGTTTAATGACAATATTTACACCTCTGCTATTGTAACATCAGTCATATTTTCTGCATTACATCTACAATATACTGACTTTCATACATTTTTGATGCTCTTTCTGGTATCGTTAGTTCTTATTAGTGCAAAAATAAAGTCGAATGGCCTGTTAATGCCCATATTACTTCACATGTCGATGAATGCAGTCATAGCAGGAATACAATATCTGGCTTCTATCAGTTATACTCATTAACAGAGCATTTTCTGTTACAATCTCATATGATAAAAATTAAACGGACTGGCATTGTTACTATGCGGTATGCATAAAATAATAAACGTTCGGAGGAGCCTAACTTAAAGCGTTACATAGGCACCATTATCATATAATGAAGCACCTGTAACAGGTGCTTCATTAACAATATAAGGTTTAACTTCCACTCCCCGCAGACGAAGAGGCACTTGATGTACCTCTGCCGGATCCAAACTGGGATGATAATCCTATACCTGAGGGAGACATGGAGGGACTAACCGTCGCAGTCGTTGCCCATGAATGTACTTTATCACCTATATAAGCCCCTGCAATAGAACCAAATCCCGGGCTAATAAACGTACCAGCAAGTGAGCCAATAGCAATTAATTCTGCCTGCCCGTCATTCCCGTCACCTCCAGATATTTGTTTTATTTCATTTTCAGATAGTTTTCTCATTTCAACACCTTCGCTATAAGATTTGTGAAGAAGTAAAAATTCACGTTTAACCACAACGATAAAAATGTAACTACAAGTGATAAAAAAAACATATATAGATTAAAAAAATTATATCCATAGTAATAACTAAGATATAATGACACCGGAATATAAAAGAACAGATAATTGATAACAAAAGCAATCACTGTTATTTTTATATCCTTCTTGACCTCCCCCATCGACAAAACTCCTTACAAAGTTACACCAGTGGATTTTAAATAGAAATAATCCTGTCAACAGTTCTCAACGTAGTTTCTCTGTGTGCAATAATCACCCGGGTGATATTCATTTTTTTTATGGCAGCATTAACGAAACGTTCACTTTCTGTATCAAGAGAACTTGTAGCCTCATCCATAAATAATATTCCAGGTTTCCGGTATAAAGCTCGGGCAATGAATATACGCTGTTTTTGACCGCCGGAAAGACCTTCCCCCAGTTCACCTATTAACGTTTCATACCCCATTGGCATTTTCATTATCACATCATGAATATGACTTGCTCTGGCACATTCTGTCATCCATTCGTCGTCTGTTTCTTCTGCAAACCCACAGATATTTTCACGAATTGATCCTGAAAATAGCCGGTCGTCCTGCATAACACAGGCTATCATACGGTGATAATTATTTATTCCAAGTTGACGTATATCCGTGCCATTAACCAGTACTTTTCCACTATCTGGTTCAAACAGTCCACATAATACTTTCATTAATGTGGTTTTTCCGGCACCGGAGGCACCAGTTATAGCCACACTTTCTCCCGGAGCCACAGACAAATTCAGACCACTGAATACCTGTGCTGACTGGCTGTCATACCGGTAGCTTAAATCAGTGGTTTCCAGTGAAACCGGGCTCATGTCAGCAACGATTTCAATTTCCGGTTTCTTTTCTTCCTTTTCATGTAGTGCAATATCTGCAATGCGCTCATTATGCAGACTCATTATTCTCAGTTGAAGAAGAAAACTGGTCAGCGAAGCAACCCGATCCGAAAACTGCCCACGAAAAGAACCAAATGCCACAAACATCCCTATTGTCATCTGATTATCGATCACAAGGCTTGCACCCAGCCATAAAATCGCCACCTGATCACAGGCGGCAACAAAAGTATTTATTCCCCCGAAGAGCAAATCCATCCTGGTTAACTTAATACCTGAATTGATCGCATCTATTTTCAGGTTAAGCCAGTGTGTTCCCCGGATCCCGACCATACCCTGGATTTTTACCGTGGCAATACCATACAGGCTTTCCATAAAATAGGAGCTGGCCCGGGCCCCCCTGACAAGAGTTTCTTCCGATATTTGCCGGTAATAGCCGTATGTCACCAGACGAATAAGAACGTAAACCATGGTAAAACCGAGAACTATCCAGGTAAGATATCCTCCATATAACAGCATCATCACAAAAACACCCACAACCATAATACTGTCCATGATTGCCCCAACCACACAGGTGGTAAAGGTGGCCCTCAAAGTGTCAAGGGAGCCAAAACGCGACTGGATATCACCTAATTTACGGCGTTCAAAAAATGCCAGCGGCAGTCTGAGAAGGTGGTTAAACAGACCCGACTGCCACTGTATATTGATGAGCGTGCTCATAACCAGTGAGGACCATGCACGCAGCATACTCACCGCGGCCCTGAGCAATATAAAGAACATCAGGCCAGCAGAAATAAGCGTCAGCAGCCCTCGGTCCCCCGCCGGAATCGCATGATCCATAACCAGCTGAGTTCCCACCGGCATTACCAGATTGATTGCTTCAATTACAGCTGACAGACAGAAAATTTTCGCCAGTGTTCTTTTAATACCGTAAATACTGTTAATCAGTGAACGGAGACTTATGCGGGTTTGCTGGGTTTCCGTCCGGAATTCACCTCCGGGCCAGACCTCAAGTGCAATGCCCGTAAAATACCGGCTCATTTCCTCCCGACCGAGATATCTTCTTCCTCTGGCCGGATCATGCAGTACAAAACGGTTACGCTTTACGCTGACCAGCACGACGAAGTGACTGAAATCCCAGTGGAGAATACACGGCATTTTGAGGGCACCAAGTTCATCCAGCTCCAGTGAAAGAGCCCGGGTGATCATCCCCAGCTGCTCCGCTATTCCATTGATTCCTGCAAGGTTTGCTCCACGGGCCGAGAGATTAAACTTACGACGAAGAGATATCAGGTCAATATTCTTACCAAAATGACCGCATATCATTGCCAGGCAGGCCAGTCCACATTCAGCGGTCTCCGTCTGATGAATAACCGGAACACGACGTCGCCAGCGCATATCAAGCTGATTTATAATTTGTCTGAAATTCCCGTTAGTCATTGAGCGGTCCTGTTGCACTGTGTTTCATGTCATAGAAAGGAGAAAGCATCCACTGGTAAATACGCCTTTTTTCCAGAAATAGTGTACTTTCGGCTTTCATTCCATTTTCCAGAGGGAGGTTTTTTTCGTCATATCTGATAATCTGCTTTTCAGGCATCGCAATGACTTTATACCAGGGAACAGAGGCGCCCGGCGTATTCTGTGGTGCTCCCTTATAGGTCAACATTTCCTGTGTTGATGCAGGAGTCCTGGATATAGTTTTAACCGTAGCAGAAAACTGCCCAAATTTTTCTGCCGGAAAGGCTTCATAACGAATATTCACTTTGTCACCAGCCGAAATATAAGGAACAGCATCATTCGGGACCCAGAGAATAAGATAATAATTTTCAATGTTCTCAGGAATAACCTGCAGAAGGTTGTCTCCGGGATTGACCATTTGCCCGACAGTGACACTCAGGGAGTCAACTTTCCCGTCAGTCAACGCCCGGATAATGATTTCGCCCTCCACATCAGTGTTAACCAGTTCTTTCTGTAACTCGTACCGTTGCAGTTCCATCTGGTAGATACGGTTATCAAAATCTGCTGCCTGAGTCTGAATCTGACTCTCCAGAGTGGTTATCTGCAGGGCATTCTGTTCGTTCTGTCCGCTCAGGCTAAGAAGATTGTTTTGTTGCTGATAATATAATGCCACCTGGTTAGTTAACTGATCTTTATTAATCAGCCCTTTTGTCTGATAGTTTCTGTAATTCTCCATGTTGTTTTTCATTATTTTTATCCCTTCCTCTGCACGCTGTATAATATCTGATGAGCGACGAAACGCATCTGTGTATTGCAGGCGTTGTTTTTCCAGGGTATCCAGCGTTATTTTTTTACTTTCTTCCAGACGGGAAATAATCTTGTCCACACGAACCAGCTGGTTTTCTATATCCCGACGATGATTATCAGTGACAATACCACTACGTGTACTTTTACTGATGTCAATCAGATAAACAGGATCCCCTTTTTTTATCAACTGTCCTTCATGAACAAACTGCCTGACAACAAATCCCTGTACACCTGAATATATATTGACAGCTCTTGGCCAGGTTGTGACCTCACCACTGACATTAACACGGCGGCTATAGGTACCAACAATAATGAACATCAGAAATGCCGTAATAAACACTATGCTTCCCAGCATGATTAACCATAGTGGTATTCCGGGAAGTAATATTGCCCGTCCCTGCCACTTCATTTTTCTGTTTTCTAAAGCATCCTGACGAAACAAAATAGCTCCTCTTACTCACACTTTTCCTGTAATACCTTCACTGGTTAACCGAAATGCTATAATCAAAGCCAGAAAATACAGAGTCCTGTCAAAATAGTATCAGCGATGCATTTACCCCGTAATTTACAATTATCTCTGTATCTTCAGAGGTACTACGTTTTATGCAGCCGCTCAGGGATGTATGTCACAATTTTCTTTCGCCTGCTTAACCATCGTACTTCTCCTTCTCCCCATGGCTGAAGCTGTATGAGATAGTCAATAACTTTTCGACCAAAGCCTGGTTTACAACAGAAATCCAGAATCCAGATCCTTCCATCTTCATTCCATTCAGACGGATGCAACCTGAATTCTGGATCCCTGAGCAGGCGTGCTTCTGTATCAGCCTCAAGATATGCCCAGGTAATATACGCCAGTGGAAAACCTCGTGAATCAAACAGGAATTTAATCTGATTATGCTGTATCGCATATTCAGTCCAGTATTGAATGGTTAACACCGGATACAGACTGTAATTACGATTGTAGAGCATACAACTGACCGCAAAACCGATCTGTTCATAAACAGTCCATTCATCTTTTCCTCTGATGGTTTCCCTTATATAAGACATGATTACTATTTCCCTTATATATTTATTACACTGTGTTTCTTATCGGTTCAAGATATCCAAATGCATCTCTGGAAAACTTAAGCATAAAATTTTTCATATCAGAAATTGCTTCTTGTAAAAAAAGGGGATCATCGCCATGATTATCCAGCAGGATGGCAATTTTTTCGCACATATTCTCTTTCCTCAGCTCTTCCCTGGGTTGCAGCCTTTTCATGGTATGATGTTCAATTTCTTTCAGGAGTAATGAGGCATTTATCTGACGTCTGGTACTGCCTTGCGTCAGCCAGTGGATGGCCTGGGAAAAACACTGTTGTGCAACGGTGAAATAAACATCATTCTTGATGCTACTATTCAGTGCCTGCTTTTGATTATGCCTATGATGGATTAGCGTCACAACCAACTTTTGCAATGGTGAACCATCCTGATTGACAATATCTTGGGCATGTGATTTCTCGTAGTATTTATTGAGTAATGCAACAAAACTGTTAACCAGTTCTTTCAATATATCAGGTATCTCTTTTTGTGTTATAAATTCTCCAGGAATACCCAACAGTTCTAGATAACAGTAATAACATGCTTCATGAAAAGTTTTCTGAAATATCTCCTCAACCTTCAAACGGGCTGCAAGAGTGAAGTCAGGGTCAAACATATATTTTCCGATATACAAGCAGAGATCAGACAGCCCTTGCATAAGTACCATCGGTTCTTTTGCCAGTTCAGCTAATCTTAGTTTATACCCAAAATCAGCTGGGGAATCTCCCGGAAACAGACAACTGAGTCCGTTAAAATCCATTAATCTGCCATCCATTGCAATATTAGAAGGAGAAGTTGTCAATCTCAGGAAACGTGTTCGACAAAATGCCATTTGCCAGGCCTCACGACGTGCCAGTTCACATAACCCCTCAATGCAATAAATCCGGGGATCAGTTCGTGCTTCAGCATCAATTTCTTCCGGTGGTACAGGTAGATATCCTGGCAGCTTGTGGATCACAGATCTAACCCGACAGGCATCGTGAATTAACAGACTGGAATACTCCGGTTTTACTTGGAAGTAAGGTGCCCGTTCAAAATGCGCCGGGCGAACAACAGGCTCACGTACCAACAGGGCTCTTCGTGATTTCCTACCGGAGCGCTCAAATGCCTTTTCAGTATAGAGATCTGTAAGTAAAATCGCCCGAACCCGCACAGCACTATAAGGTAATATTTGAGCCAGTACTTCTCCCCACAAAGCCTCATATATTGCATGAACAGCGCCGAGTGCACCATTAGAATGACGTTCGTCAGTACCTTCGCCAACCAACGGATTACTTCCTATTCCTTTAACCTGGTAGTTACCATCAAACCCACAACGTGCACCACCTCCATTACGCTGAATACCACTGCCACCATAGCGCTCTGCATGGAACACTTTGGCAGAAGCTGTACTGCCAGGATCGATAATATAACTGCAGGCATTTTGCAGCTCGTCTGGATTTCTGACATCCTCTGCACACCAGATTAATGAGGACTTGATCTGCCTGGCAGTGAAAGGCACCAGGTTTTCATTCAGTTCAGAAAGTGAACACTGATGACTCATCTGGCAGTATTCTCCGTTTCAATTTTCATAAAAGAGTGTTCATAAAAGAGCAAGTAAGTGTCCTGACAGCTTCTTCCTTATTACAATAAAACTCTATTAATTACACATAAATTAAAAAATTATTTATCAACGACTGTAAATCATATCTTCATCAGTAAAGTGTTGAACATAAAAACACACTTATAAATGGATCTTCTATCTGTTTTAAACAAAAAGGATATATTTTACAGGTACTACCGAAAAAGTACCTGTAAAATAAATAAAAATATAATTAGCTACCGCCACCAGCAGAAGAACTGGCACTACCACTTCCCACGGTCGAGCCAATTGCTGTTGTCAAACCGGCAGATACGGCTCCAACTACAACCCCAAGTGGACCACCAGGTATTCCGGCGAGAGCTCCAACAATAGCTGCAGCACCTGCAGCATTAGCTGAAGTCGCTGGCGCACCTCCCGCCCCGGAAATATATCTTAACTGTGATTCTGTTATTTCTCGCATATAAACTCCATCATATTTAACTTCCGTTTTTCCAGCCTGACCAGACCAGAATCCTTCGAATCCCATGAATCAGCTCAATAAAACCAAGAAATATTATAAAGCTTAGAAAAACGTCAACATAAGAATTCCCTTCGCCAACAATCCGAAGGGATGAAAGTGAAACCAATAAGATAGTAATAGGTAAACTGAATATAGCCGTCAATTGGGACAGTTTTTTATAACTCATTAATACCTACCTGTTGCTTTATTTTCATTATGAAAAGTTACCAAATCTTAGCACCTCAGTCAGGAGAGTCAGGTCATCGATAAAGAATATTCCAGTAGAGTGGCGCTCATGATCAAAGATAACAGCAAAGTTGATGACAGTGCTGACCGACTGTCATTTACAGAAACTCTGTTTGTAGCAAATTCCATCTTACCTGACCTCACCCAGACAAAGACAAAAGAGAATGATTGTTATTTACTTTTCAAAAAAAGTGTCATATTGTCCATATAAAGTCAAGAGGTATTTTACGTTATGTCACTGATGCAATTGTTAGTCAGGATCTCATGGTTGTCGCTCATGTATAACCTGAGACTTGAACGCACACTAATAGCACTGACGGTCATACATCGGGAAATGTGAGGAGGCATAAGAATGAATTGTGATAATAATCACAGAAATGAAGAATTCATTGTTACCTTTGATAAAGGCAACAAGCAAGACAATTCAAGACGAAAACACGATAATTTTCCTATAGAGGTAGAATCCTCCGTAGAGCAGGAGACACACTGTATCACAAATAATAAGTCGGCTTCCGGTATAGTAGCACATGACTATGATGCCGATTATATTTGTGGTTGTGGTGAAATTATGTGTCCTGGTTGCGGTCATGACCTATAACAAACATTTTTGCAAACTGATACCTGATCAGGTACAAGCCTGTTGATTATTATGCTGAATATTCCATGTTATAAAACCATCGATATAAACATTAACAAGAAAAAACATATATTGTTTATCTGAACATTTATCGATGGAAAACCAAAGGGGAAAGTATGTATCTTACGAAAAAGATTATAATAAGTATGATGTTAATATTAACATCCGCTGCATTTTCATCAGATCCACCTCCCCTTCAACAATCGTTAGAAAAAACAACCTATTTTTCTATAGGTATGAATGGGTTTTGATCTTACCCACCAATAGTAGACACAGGACTAAGTGAGTAAACTCTCAACCAGAGGTGACTCATGACAAAACCAG
>OGJX01000418.1_pt1 | contig 42894 bp, 36 predicted proteins | sample 1572381 | NCBI WGS metagenome assembly OGJX01 (sample SAMEA2582085, study PRJEB24529) | metagenome | biome: Human gut stool | place: China | collected 2011
AACAGGAACATCATATTTCGTCTGTACCGTTTTTCTTTTCATAAACCTATAAAATTCTGCCTTGTGAGAGGGCGCTTATATTTGCCACTTCACAACCTATAAAAGCACCACAAAATCTGCAACATTACGTTACGGAACGCCGGTCAGATATTTATTCAGCCAGATTTCCGGTATAAAGCTGATAGTATTTTCCATGTTCTTCCATCAACTGCTCATGGCTGCCGCGTTCAATGATGCGCCCCTGCTCTAAGACCATGATACAGTCACTGTTGCGGACAGTGGAGAGACGGTGTGCGATGACAAAAGTCGTACGTCCGCGCATCAGTTTATCCATACCATCCTGTACGATTTTTTCCGTTCTGGTATCGATGGAGGAGGTTGCCTCATCGAGGATCAGGACAGGAGGATCAGCAATGGCGGCACGGGCGATCGCAAGCAGCTGGCGCTGTCCCTGGCTTAAGTTTGCGCCGTCTCCGGTCAGCATGGTGTTGTAGCCGTCCGGAAGCTGATGGATGAAGGTGTCTGCATTTGCAAGTTTTGCAGCAGCGATGACTTCCTCGTCTGTCGCATCCAGTTTTCCGTAACGGATATTTTCCATTACAGTTGCGGTAAATAGATGGGTATCCTGCAATACGATCCCAAGGGAATGACGCAGGTCGTCTTTTTTGATTTTATTAATGTTAATGCCGTCGTAGCGGATCTTGCCATCCTGAATATCGTAGAACCGGTTGATCAGGTTTGTAATCGTTGTTTTTCCGGCACCGGTACTTCCAACGAAAGCGATCTTCTGTCCTGGAGTGGCAAAAAGGTCTACGTTGTGCAGAACCATTTTGTCAGGATTGTATCCAAAATCGACATCATCAAATACCACATCACCCTTTAACTCAATGTAGTCGACAGAACCGTCTGCCTGATGCACATGCTTCCATGCCCACATTCCGGTACGCTCGCTGCACTCTGTAATCTGGCCATTTTCCTTTTTCGCACGCACTAAAGTCACGTATCCCTCGTCCGTTTCCGGTTTTTCATCCAGCAGATTGAAGATCCGCTCGGAACCTGCAAGCGCCATGACGATATTGTTGATCTGCATGCTTAACTGGTTGATCGGCTGGCTGAAGCTCTTATTGAATGTGAGGAAGCTTGCCAGTTTACCGAGGGTAAAACCGCCTATACCTTCCAGGGCGAGGATGCCGCCGACTAAGGCGACCAGAACATAACTTACATTTCCAAGCTGTGCATTGATCGGCATTAAGATATTACCAAATTTGTTCGCGTTATCAGCACTTTCAAATAACTGGTCATTCAGCTTGTTGAAGTCTGCAATACTTTCTTCCTCATGGGTAAAGACCTTTACTACCTTCTGGCCATTCATCATCTCTTCAATATAACCGTTGACCGTGGCGATATCACGCTGTTGGGCGATAAAGTACTTGGCACTGGCACCACCTACCACTTTGGTGGCATAGAGCATGACTCCAACCATAAAAAGTGTGATGATCGTCAGTGGGATGTTTAAAACGATCATGGCGCCAAGGACACTGATAATCGTAACCGCACTGTTTAAAACCTGCGGGATACTCTGACTGATCATCTGGCGCAGGGTATCAATATCGTTCGTATAGGTTGACATAATATCGCCATGTGGGTGAGTGTCAAAGTAACGGATTGGGAGTCCTTCCATATGGATGAACATATCGTTTCTTAAGTTCCGGAGTGTTCCCTGTGTGACATATACCATAATTTTGGACTGTGCAAAGGAAGCAAGCACACCACACGCATAGAAAACTGCAACGCGTCCGATCGCATGGGCGAGTTCCGTGAAATCAGGAGAAGCCTGTTTTGTTAATGGAATGATGTAATCGTCGATCAGTGTCTGCATGAATAAGGTACCCTGTACACTCGAAAAAACAGTGATAAACAGGCAGATCACGACAACGATACATGCAAAGCCATAGTTCTTAAAAATGTAAGAGAGCAGGTGCAGCAGTAGTTTTCCCGGATTTGCAACATTTGGTCTTGGTCCGCGTGCATTGCCGCGCATAGGTCCATGATTTTTTTCTGCCATTATTTTGCACCTCCTTCATCAAAATCACCGCTTCCCTGTGTCTGGGATTCATATACTTCGCGGTAAATCGCATTTGTTTCCATGAGTTCTTCATGGGAACCGAAGCCGTCCACAACGCCGTTGTTCAATACAATGATACGGTCTGCATTCATGACAGAGGAGATCCGCTGCGCAATGATAAGTTTTGTCGTATTTGGGATTTCTTCGGCAAATGCCTTGCGGATTTTTGCATCGGTTGCCGTATCAACGGCACTGGTACTGTCGTCTAAAATTAAAATTTTCGGGTTCTTTAACAGTGCTCTTGCGATACACAGACGCTGTTTCTGCCCACCGGAGACATTGGAGCCACCCTGTTCAATATGCGTGTTATAGCCATCCGGAAAACGGTTGATAAATTCTGAAGCGCAGGCAAGGTCGCAGGCATGCCGGCATTGTTCATCGGTTGCATCCGGGTTTCCCCAGCGGAGATTGTCATAGATGGAACCGGAGAAAAGCACATTATTCTGTAATACAACGGACACTTCGTTACGCAGTGTGTCGAGGTCGTAGGAGCGGACATCTTTACCGCCAACGTAGACGGCACCTTCCAATACATCATACAGACGGCTGATCAGGTTGACTAAGGAAGATTTTGAACTTCCCGTTCCGCCGATGATACCGATGGTCTCGCCGGATGCGATGGAGAGATTGATATCGTCCAAAACAGGGGTATCAGAGGTTTTATTGTATCGGAATGTCACATGGTCAAAGCGGATGCTGCCATCGGTTACTTCATAATCCGGTTTTTCCGGGTTTGTGATATCACTCTTCTCATTTAATACTTCACAGATACGCTCAGCACTTGCGATACTCATGGTGATCATGACAAAAACCATGGAGAGCATCATGAGGTTCATCATAATGTTCATGCAGTAAGTGAGAAGGCTCATCAGTTCACCGGTGGTAAGAGAATTTACCACGATCATTTTGGCACCGATCCAGCTGATCAGGATGATGCAGGTATACACGGCGGCCATCATGACGGGATTATTAAATACGATAACGCCCTCTGCTTTGACAAACATTTTGTAAATATTTTCACTTGCTTTTTTGAAACGGTCCTTTTCAAAATCTTCACGGACGTAGGCTTTTACCACGCGGATCGCAGAGACATTTTCCTGGACAGATGCGTTTAAGTCATCATATTTCGGAAATACCTGGGTAAAATATTTATGAGCCCTGACTGTGATAAAAGCAAGTATGATACCAAGTAAGATCACGGCTGCGAGGTAGATACAGGCAAGTTTTGCATTGATAAAAAAAGCCATGATCATGGCACAGACCAGAGTGATCGGTGCGCGGACGCACATGCGCAGGATCATCTGATAAGCCATCTGGATGTTGGTGACATCTGTGGTCAGTCTTGTGACAAGTCCTGCGGTGCTGAATTTGTCAATATTGGAGAAAGAGAATGTTTGGATATTTTCATACATTGCCTTTCTTAAGTTGCGGGCAAAACCGGTAGAGGCTCTCGCACCGTATTTTCCCCCCATCACACCTGCAAAAAGAGAGACACAGGCAGTTACGATCATCAGACCGCCCATCACGTAGATATGATGGATATCGCCCTTTTCCACACCGTTATCGATAATGGATGCCATCATGAGAGGAATGACCGTCTCCATGAGAACTTCTAAGATCATGAAGACCGGAGTAAGAAAAGAGTCCTTTTTAAACTCTTTTATTTGTGCTCCAAGAGTTTTTAACATATTTTCACATCCTTTTCTAAATTATTGTTGATTTTTATTTGTTAGTGTGCTAACTATATATTTATACGGCATTCGTCTGTGAATGTCAACAATGAATTTTCGAAGGGAAAAAAGAAGAAAAATGAGACACGAAGACAATGTGGGATATAAAATGCGGTTGATCCATAACCGCATTCATAAGCAGATGGAAGCGAAAAGAATCGAGAATGAAGGTAATATCACGGGGATGCAGCGGTGGACACTCGGTTTCCTGAATGATCGTGCAGATACGGAAATCTATCAGAAAGACATTGAACAGGAATTTAAAGTGTCCCGTGCAACGGCTTCGAATATGCTTCAGCTGATGGAGCGGAAAGGACTGATCGTGCGGGAGTCCGTCAGCCGCGATGCGAGATTAAAAAAGATTTCCCTGACAGAAAAGGCAAAAAATATGGTTGCAAAGTCGGATGCAGATATCCGGGAGATGGAGCAGCTCATCACAAAAGGCTTTCATAAGGATGAAACAGAACAGCTAAAGCATTATCTCGACCGGATCATGGAAAATATCGGCGTGACGGAAGACTGTTGTGGAAGAAAGTGTAAAAGTGGTGCAAAAGAGCAGAAAAACCACAATATATAGTGTTTTTCTTCTATCATAAAAAAGTGACGATTTATTTGATGTATTTTTGTACAGAATAGATAAAGGTAGCATGGATACTGGGTTTGCGTGGTGTCCGCTGCCTTTTTTGTTTACATAATGCTCCACACAATATAGTTATACATATTGACAAGAACACAATATGTTGTATATAATAAATCTCGGCAGCAATCGTTGGAACACTGCCCTGACAAATAATTTCTTACAATTGAAACTATAGTGAAAATTGTTTATTAGATAGGAGAGTAAAACAAAGATATGAAAATTATCAAACGAAGCGGAATGGAAGATACCTTTGACATTAAAAAGATCGAGGCAGCGATCCGCAAAGCAAATGAAAGTGTCATTGATTATGAAAAGCTGACAGAGGAGAAGATTCAGGAGATCCTTGCCAATGTGGAGAAGGCATGTGAGAATATGAAACGTTCTCCAAGTGTGGAAGAGATTCAGGATATGGTGGAAAACCAGATCATGAACCAGCGTGCATTCAATGTGGCACGTAATTATATCACTTATCGTTATAAGAGGGCTCTGGTCCGTAAATCCAACTCTACCGATGAACAGATCTTAAGTTTATTAGAGTGCAACAATGAGGAAGTAAAACAGGAGAATTCCAATAAGAACCCTACTGTCAACAGTGTACAGCGTGACTATATGGCAGGAGAGGTGAGCAAGGATATTACCAGAAGATTCTTATTAGATGGAGATATCGTAGAAGCGCATGAGCAGGGAATTATCCATTTCCATGATGCAGATTATTTTGCACAGCATATGCATAACTGCTGTCTTGTAAATTTAGAGGACATGCTCCAGAACGGCACAGTGATCAGTGAGACGATGATCGACCGTCCAAAGAGCTTTTCTACCGCATGCAATATTGCAACACAGGCGATCGCACAGATTGCAAGCTCCCAGTATGGCGGACAGAGTATTTCACTCTCACATCTGGCACCATTTGTGGATGTGAGCCGTCAGAAGTTCCGTAAGACTGTCCGCGAGGAGCTGACAGCTTCCGGTATCGAGCCGACAGAAGAGATGGTAAACAAGATCGCTGAGATGCGTGTCAAAGAGGAGATCAACCGCGGAGTTCAGATGATCCAATATCAGGTGATCACGCTTATGACAACCAATGGACAGGCTCCATTTGTGACAGTATTTATGTATCTCGATGAAGTTCCGGAAGGACAGCTTCGTGATGACCTTGCAGCAGTGATCGAGGAAGTATTGCATCAGAGAATCCAGGGTGTTAAGAATGAAAAAGGTGTATTTATCACACCGGCGTTCCCGAAACTCATCTATGTATTGGAGGAAGACAATATCCGAGAGGGAAGCAAATACTGGTATCTGACCAGACTTGCAGCAGAGTGTACTGCAAAGAGAATGGTACCGGATTATATCTCTGAGAAGATCATGAAAAAACTCAAACAGGGCAACTGTTATACCTGTATGGGATGCCGCTCTTTCTTAACCGTATATAAGGACGAAAATGATAAATTCAAATTTTATGGAAGATTCAATCAGGGTGTCGTTACCTTAAACCTTGTGGATGTGGCATGTTCTTCCGGAAGAGATATGAATAAGTTCTGGGAACTTATGGATGAGAGACTGGAACTCTGTCACAGAGCATTAATGGCAAGACATGAGAGATTAAAAGGAACTCCTTCAGATGTGGCACCGATCCTCTGGCAGAATGGTGCACTGGCACGTCTGAAAAAGGGCGAGACCATTGATAAATTATTATATGGTGGATACTCTACCATTTCCCTCGGATATGCAGGACTTTGTGAGTGTACGAGATATATGAAGGGAGTTTCCCACACAGATCCGGATGGCACACCATTTGCATTGGAAGTCATGCGTCATCTGAACGATGCATGTGCAAAATGGAAAGCGGAGCATAACATTGATTTCAGCCTGTATGGCACACCATTGGAGTCAACAACTTATAAATTTGCAAAGTGCTTACAGAAACGTTTTGGAATCATTCCGGGTGTTACAGATAAGAACTACATTACAAACAGCTATCACGTACATGTGACGGAGGAAATGAGCGCATTCGATAAGCTGAAATTCGAATCCCAGTTCCAGGAGCTTTCTCCGGGCGGAGCGATCAGTTATGTGGAAGTTCCGAACATGCAGAACAATCTGGATGCTGTTCTTTCTGTTATGCAGTACATTTATGATAATATTATGTACGCAGAGTTGAACACAAAGAGTGATTATTGTCAGGAATGTGGTTACTCCGGAGAGATCAAAATTGTGAATGACAAAGATGGAAAATTAGTCTGGGAGTGTCCGAATTGCGGAAACCGCGATCAGAATAAAATGTCTGTTGCAAGACGTACCTGCGGTTATATCGGAACACAGTTCTGGAATCAGGGAAGAACACAGGAGATCAAGGAGCGTGTCCTCCATCTGTAAAAGCAACAGTATAAACCAATATAAAAATTCAGGCGGAGCGGGAATTTATCCCGCTTCGTTTCAACTTATCATAAAGGAAATCATACAATGAATTATGCGAATATAAAAACTTATTCGATCGAAAATGGAACAGGCGTAAGAGTGTCGCTGTTTGTATCCGGCTGTACCCATCATTGCAAGGGATGTTTCAATGAGGAAGCCTGGGATTTTTCTTATGGGAAACCATTTACAAAAGAGACGGAGGATGAGATCATCCACGATTTAGAGCCGGACTATATGGCAGGCATCACGCTGCTCGGTGGAGAGCCAATGGAACCTGTGAACCAGAGAGTGCTGGTAAATCTGTTAAAGCGCATCCGCAAAGAACTGCCGGATAAAACCGTCTGGATCTACACCGGATACCTCTATGAGGATCTTCTGCCGGGAGGAAGGGCAAACTGTGAAGTGACAGAGGAAATGTTATCTTACTGTGATATTCTTGTGGATGGACCATTTGTTCTGGAAAAGAAGAACATTTCATTAAAATTCCGTGGTTCCGAGAATCAGAGGATCATCCAGCTTTCAGCCACAAGGGATGCCGGTAAAGTGATTCTTGCGATGGAATAGCAAATTGTGATATGATGAACATTGGCAGAAAAATGAACAGAGAAATTCTGGTTTCAGAAAATAAAGGGAGCAGAGAGATGAAAATTACGTGGAAGACATTTCTGGCGGTGTCTGCCTATTGGGCAGGTGTCTTTGGATGGTTTTATATAGGAGTCTGGCAGGTGTTGAAAAAACCGGTGCATTCCGTGATACTGGCACAGATTGCAGGACATCTTTCGATAGGACTTTTGATCGGCGCGCTCATACAGGGATTTTTGTATCTGTCCCTGGCAGGAGGTATCTGGTGTGTCGGTTATATGATCAGTGAATATTTCAAAGAAAGCAAATAAGGATAAACAGATGATTTTACGAGTACCTTCTTATTATAAAACATTCCAGTGCATTGCAGATAAATGTGAACACAGTTGCTGCATTGGCTGGGAGATTGATATTGATGAGGATTCCTATGATTATTACATGGGGATTGAGGGAGCGTTTGGAGAGCGCCTGAAAGAGCAGACGGTGACAGGAGATGGGGAACACAGCTTTGTATTGCGGAAAAACGGCTGGTGCCCATTTTTAGATCAGAACAAATTATGCGATATTTACAGCGAACTTGGCGAGGAGGCTTTGTGTGAAGTCTGCACCGAGTATCCACGTTTTGTTGTGGAGTACGGCGATGTCAGGGAAAAATCTTTGAGTGTGTCCTGTGAAGAAGTAGGACGCATTATTTTTTCTGATGAGGGTAAAATGTCTTATGAAGATATCGAACTGCCGGATCTTGGAATTGAAGATGAATTTTACGAGGATGAGGAGGAAGAACCTTTCGAGGAAGATATGGAGGAGTTCTGTTCTCATTTAGAGGAGTACCGGACACAGGCGGTTGCCATTTTACAGAACCGGGAAAAGAGTATTGACGACAGGATCAGGGAGTATCTGAAATTCTGTGAAAAATTGCAGAATGTGGTGGAAAATCCAGAGGAAGAACTGTGGGAGCCGATGGAATATTTTCATGTCCGTATGGAGACGTTCGATGAACTTGAGAATGTCAACGAGGAATGGATGGAAGTAAAACAGCGGGTGCGTGATTTCTTTGAGACACATTCTTACACCGAGGCACTTGAGGAATATAAAAAGTCCGGCGATTACAATGAAATCTGGTATGAACATATTCTTGTATATTTTACTTACCGGTACTTTATGCGTGCATGGTATGACGGAAATGTTCTGGCAAAAGCACAGTTCGCAATTGTGGGATTTTTAGTGATCCGCGATATGGATATTGTACGATATTTTGCCAATGGAAAAAGTTTCAAGTTGGACGACCGGATTGCAAATGCAAGAATTTTTTCAAGGGAAGTGGAACATTCGGAGGAGACGTTAGAGATTCTGGAAGATGATATTTCTTTTGATGAAGCTTTTCATGTAAAGCATCTGCTTGGACAGATATAAAAAATAGCCGGGTGACAGAGTACCGGATAGCTTTGCGCTATCGGTCTGTTCAGCCGGCTATTAGTATCTGCCTGTAATGAAATGCAGGAAGGATACTGGTTTTTTACCTTCTGCTTTTGTCTCTGTAAGGTATTTCTCATAGTAAAGAATTACTTCACCGAAAGACATTGCTGGATCGATTGTATACATATGCTCGCCTCCTTATATTTGATTTCTTTTCTTGTTTTCGAGGCTAGTATAGTACTGACTTTGGGAAAAGTCAACAAAAAAAGTGTGAATAATTTGTTAAGTATTCACAAAAATACAATTTTGGGGTAAAAAGTAAAAAGAAGGAAAAAACGAAGAAAAAAGAATACAAAAATGGGGTAAGGGAGAATACAAAAGAGTTTTATGCAGCGGAGTGACGAAGAGATTTACGAAGAGCAGGAGCGCAGAAGAATAAAGGCGCGGCGAGAGCGGAGAAGAAAGAGACGAAAGCAGCAGATCATTTTTCGGGCAGTGACGTTTACCGTTTTTTTTCTGGTATTGCTTCTTATTGTAATGCTGGTGCGCAAAGTGGCAGATAAATCAGCAGCAGAGGAGACAATGGTATCAGAGCCTGTCAAGTATGTCGAGGAATCTCCGGATTTTGCGGTAGAACTGCTGTCTGTCAATGAGTATTCCAGACCGGGAACAGAACTTTCACAGGTAAATGGGATAGTTGTCCATTATACGGCAAATCCGGGAACGACAGCGGAACAGAACCGCAGTTATTTTGAAAGTCTGGCAGAGACAGGGGAGACGCATGCCAGCAGCCATTTTATCATTGGAATCAGTGGGAAAATCATTCAGTGCATTCCATGTAATGAGATCTCTTATGCATCCAATGACAGAAACAGCGATACCATTTCGGTAGAATGCTGTATTCCAGATGAGAGCGGAAAGTTTACAGATGAAACTTACCAGTCATTGGTCGAACTTGTGGCATGGCTTATGGGGCGGTATGATCTGACTGCGGACGACGTGATCCGACATTATGATGTGACAGGAAAAGATTGCCCGAAATATTTTGTCGAAAACAGTAATGCATGGTCGGATTTCAAGACGGACTTATTGACATATATCGATACCTATGGTATTGAAAAAACACAGGAAATAAATTAGAATAGCTTATGAACCGGACTTTTTTGTTACAAAAAATAAAAGAATGACGGAAACAATCGGATAAAGGGTTAATATAGGAAAATATGTTAGAAAATGAATTTCATAAATTAGAAGAAAAAAAGGAAATCAGAACGACGATCAGTCAGATCAGAAAAGAGATCAAGAAGCAGGACAGTAAAAAAGCATTTTTGGAACTGCTCCAGGGAAAAGAGTCCATGATCGTTGATTTTTTATCAGAGGAAGATGCAAAGACAAGGAAAAATACAGCACTTCTGATCGGGGATTTAAAGCTTGAACAGGCAAAAGAAGCACTGATCGCAGCCTATCTGAATGAGACAACACTATATGTGAAAAGTGCTTATCTGACAGCTCTTGGAAAGCTTGATGTCAGGGAAAATCTTGAATTCTTTAAAAACCGTCTGCTGGAGGTAAAAAATCAGCAGGTGCCTGCTGAGGAACAAAAACATCAGGGCGAAGAGATCCGGGAGTTAAATGAGATCATCCTGAAAACGGAAGGTGCAAAAAAACATCAGTTTACCGGTTTTCAGATGCCGCATGAGATGCTGCTTCTCACAAACCGGGAGCAGAGGGAGGTCACGCTTTCCGAAGTGAAGGAGATCGGGGCTTCGGTACAGAGAAAGGCAGAGCTGCATCAATTGGGAGTGCTGGTTTTCTCGAAGGAAGTGATCCCATTTACAAAGCTTCGCACTTACCGGGAATTATTGTTTCCTATTCACACAAATGAAAGAATCCCTGCAATGCCGCACAGGGCAGCAGAATTATTATGGCATTCGGATCTCTATGCATTTCTGACGGAATGCCATGAGGGAGATGCCCCATTTTTCTTCCGTCTGGAGGTAAAGAGTGCAGAGCCGAAAACAGAGTTTGTGAAAAAATTAGGTGCGTCACTGGAAAAAAAATCTGACTGGAAACTGGCGAATTCGACCACAGATTATGAGATTGAGATCCGTCTGATCGAGGCGAAGGATGGAAGCTTTGTTCCGTTTTTGAAATTATATTCCATGAAGATGAAGCGGTTTGCCTACCGGAAAAATGCGATTGCAATGTCCATTCATCCGGCAACGGCGGCGATGCTCATGTATCTGGCAAAACCATATATGAAAGAAAATGCACAGATTTTAGATCCATGCTGCGGTGTTGGAACAATGCTGATCGAGCGCGATATCTTAGTTCCGGCAAGGGAAAAATATGGAATTGACATTTTCGGTGATGCGATTGACATGGCAAGAGAGAATGCAGCACTTGCCGGAGAGAAGATCAACTTTATCCACCGGGATTATTTTGATTTTAAGCATGATTATAAGTTTGATGAGATCGTTACCAATATGCCGGTAAAAGGAAAGAAAGCAAAAGAGGATATGGATGCATTTTATGCCCGCTTTTTTGAAAAGTCTAAGAGTCTGCTGGCTGAGGATGGAATCATTATCATGTATTCCAATGAGGTAGGGTTTGTAAAAAAACAACTGCGGCTGCAGCCGTGCTACAGGCTGATCCAGGAGTATACGATCCGGAAAAAGGATTCGTACTGTCTGTTTATTATAGGAATGAAATAACAATTTAAGGGGTAACAGGGATATGGCTTTTACAGCGGGCAAAAGCAAAGAAATTGAGGGAAAATCAAATGACTGGCTGTTAGATCAGTCTTTAATGCAGAGCATGCAGGACCGGTTCTGCGATGCGAACAATGTATACATGGTATGCCTGAATGCACAGAACGGGGTTGTGACAAAAGCATATGGAACAAAAGAGGAATTGGAATATGTGTACAGCAAAGCGGGCAGGGAGCGTCATGTTTCGCTTTTGGACAAAATGACCGGACACAGCATTGAGAGTGTGGTGGAAGAACCGTTAGATACAGATTTTATCAAAATGAGCGGTGTGGCGATCCACGTCAGCGGCGAGACGATTGCAGTCTGGATCGTGATCGGTATCATGGATGACAGTACGGAAGATATTCCGGATTATATGATGCGGACAAGTCCGGAGCGCTATTACAAATCGCTGGAGTTCTTAGAGTCACTCTCAAAACAGATTTTTGCAGTAAAAATGGAGGAAGTGTTAGCGCAGGAAGCTTTTAACAAAAGCAGGGAATCTGAGACACAGATGAAGGAACAGCTGCACAGAAATGAGGCAATGACCTCCATTTTAAAAATGCTTGAGTCAGAAAACAGTTTTACAAAAATTGTGGACGACATTTTAAAAGATGCCTGCGAGTATCTGGGGATTTCGGCAGGAGCACTGCTCCGGGAAAATCAGGAGCAGAAGACGGTGGATATGATCTGCGAGTATGCCGGCGGGGGACGTGAGCCGCAGATGGCAAAGGAGCAGGGAGTCCCGAAAGAAGAACTTCCGTTTTTTAACGGAAAGCCGTATATGATCTCGTCGGATTCCATGATGCCGGAGGGATTTGCACGTCTGTTTGCGCAAAAAAATCTGACATCGGCAGTTTTTCTCCCGGTGGAGGTGAATGGACATACGAGCATGTATCTCTGTTTTTGTGAGAATGAGAAAAAGCGGAAATGGGAAATTGCGGATATCAAGTTTATCAATGATGTAAAACGCATTATCCAGACAATTTTAACCAAACGTATCACGAAAAATTCGCTTGCAAGTTCCTATGCATCTTTAGAGGCAATCCTTGAAAATGTAGGCTGTGCGATTTACGTCAGAGATCCACAGACCGGACATATTCTGTATGCAAACGAGAAATATCAGAAATTCTTTAAAAAGACGTTGGAGGAACTTCCACTCAGCCCTGTCAGCTTACAGGATGCGACCGAGACAAAAAACGGTCTGTTCCGGGAAATTTATTCCGAGAAGGAAAACCGATGGTTTGACTGCTACAGCACCCATATCCAGTGGGTGGATGGAAGAAAAGTGACACTCTGTACAATTTATGATGTCACAGATAAAAAACTGTACCAGCAGAAAATCGAGAAACAGGCAAACAATGATTTCCTGACCGGATTATACAACCGTATGCGCTGCGAGCAGGATCTGCAGCATTTTGTCGAAGATACGCATGAATCCGGTGGAGAGGGAGCACTTTTATATATTGATCTGGACGACTTCAAACATATCAATGACGGATTGGGACATCAGTATGGCGATATCCTGCTGAAAAATATTTCTTCCGGATTGAAGCAGATCCCGGGTGTGAATGACAATTGTTACCGCATGGGTGGCGATGAATTTATTATACTGATCTCACATAAGGTATATCCTAATCTGCATAATATCATTGACCGGATCAAGGCAGAATTTGCAAGACCGTGGAGGTTAAAAGGAACGGAGTATTACTGCACCATGAGCATGGGAGTTGTACGTTTTCCAACCGATGGGGATACCGTGGAGGAACTGATCAAAAAAGCGGATATTGCGATGTATGATGCAAAATGTGCGGGAAAAAACCGTGTTGCCTATTATGATGAAAATGTGATCTCCACATCTTTCAAACGGCTGGATCTGGAGAAAAATATGCGCAATGCGACCAGAAATGCGTTTGATGAATTTGAAGTTTATTATCAGCCAATCACGGATATTTCAAAACCGGGAATGCCATGCTCCGGTGCAGAAGCACTGATCCGCTGGAATTCGAGGGAACTTGGCGTGATCTCCCCGACAGAGTTTATCCCACTGGCTGAGTATTTAGGGTTGATCAATCCGATCGGAAGCTTCATCTTAAGGGAGGCCTGCATGCGCTGCAAATACTGGAATGATATGGGGCATCCGGATTATAAGGTCAATGTCAATCTGTCTGTTGTACAGCTATTGCAGAATGATATTGTGGAGCAGATTGCTGAGGTCATCAGCGAGACAGGGATCGATCCAAAGAATCTGACACTGGAAGTGACCGAAAGTCTGGCGATCAACGATATGAACCGCATGAAAAAGATTCTTGCGGATATCAAAAAACTTGGTGTGCGTGTGGCTTTAGATGATTTCGGAACCGGATACTCTTCCCTGAACCATATCCGGGAAATGCCGATCGATGTGATCAAGATCGACCGGTGCTTTATTATTGATATCGGAAAGGATGATTTTTCCAATGCCTTTGTTAAAATGGTGGCGGAATTGGCATCCGCCATTGATGTCAATGTCTGTGTAGAGGGAGTGGAGACGAAAGAGCAGCTGGATATTCTTATGGGAAGCAAGATCCAGCTGATCCAGGGCTTTTATTTTGGAAGACCAATGACGGCGAGAGCATTTGAGGAGAAGTATTTATAATCCTGTAACCTCTGATACGGTGAGCACGTTGTCGTGTACCTGAAAGCGGATGTTGTAATTTCCATAGGTGAGTCCCCAGATGCGGCTGTTGTCGTGGATGAACCGGTCTCTTGGATCCTGGGATAAAAGCTCTGACAACAGTTTCTGGTCAGCTTCCGGGATCTTTTGCAGCAGATGGTCTGGAAAAATAACTTCTAACTGCTCACTGCTTACAGATAAAGCAAAACCGCCTGTGGCTTCCGGGTGGCTGTCGATATGCGGCAGATAAGGCTTGATGTCGTAAATGGGAGTGCCATCTAACATATCAATACCGGATACTGTGATAATGGGACCGAGCTTTTCGTCCATTGTGACAGATTCCAGTTTTACGGAAGACAAACCAATCGGGTTAGGACGGAAAGGGGAGCGCATTGCAAAAATACCCATACGCACTTTTCCACCGAGCCGCGGCGGTCTGACGGTGGCAGACCAGTGATCTTTTTTTGCTTTGGAAAATCCCCATACAAGCCAGAGGTGGGAGAAGTCATTAAGCCCCCGGATGGCATCAGCATTTCTGTATTCCGGGGAAAAAACAATCGTTCCCTGCAATCCCCCGACAAGTCCGCTCTGTCTTGGAATCCCAAACTTTTCCGGAAAATCCGTATGAATGACAGCAATTTCTTTTAATTCCATAATAAGAAGCTTCCTCTATTTCATGATGATCATATAGTTCATTTTAGATAACAAAAAAGCCTTGATACAATCAAGGCTTTCTCTATGCAGAAGATGGGACTTGAACCCACACGATATTGCTACCACAGGCACCTGAAGCCTGCGCGTCTGCCAATTCCGCCACTTCTGCGAACAAACATTATTATATCGGGGTTTATAGAATAAGTCAAGACTTTTTTAAAAAAAATTGTTTTAATTGTATGAAAAACTTTTTACAATTTTTTTGAAAAAAGTGGTTGACTTTTTTGTTTTTCTTTGCTATTATTAGGAAGTCGTCACGAGAGATGACTGACATGCGGAAGTGTCGGAACTGGCAGACGAGCAAGACTAAGGATCTTGTGCTCATTGCGAGCGTGTGGGTTCAAGTCCCATCTTCCGCATTAGAGAAAGAAAAGAGGAAACCTTTTGATATGGAGGTTTCCTCTTTTCTTTATATTTTGAAAATCGAGCTGTATATGTTGTGTAAAACAAAAAGTTACAGGCGGATGATAGAACCGGCTTCCAAACCGATTGAAAATCTGGATAATCGTTTGACATTGGAAGGATTTCGAGCTTGGTATGAGGAAGGGAAAAAAGATGGTATTTAATAAAACGACACCTTGAACAAAAAAAGCGGGGATGCCAGAATCAATCATTGAGACAGAGCAATTGCCGGAGCTGTCGTTTATAAGAAAAGTAAATATCTGATATATTATGGACAAAAACAGTTGACGAAGATGAAAATATTGATAAGGAAATGATAGTTCTAATTTCAGAAACATTTGGAGGTCACAAAATGAAGAACACAAGTTATAAAAATAAACAATTCGTACTTTTAGGAATGACTTTTTTAAGCGTGGCTGGCATTGCCGGATGTTCCAAGATGGAACTCGCGCAGAGCTCAGTGACACTTGAGCTTGGCGATGAGCTGTCGGAAAATGTTGCAGATTATCTGCAGAATCCGGATGAGAAAATCTTAAAGGATGCAAGCCTTGATCTGTCAGCAGTAGATGAAACAAAAGTTGGTTCGTACAATGCTGCCGTTGCATATGATGGAAAAAATTATCCGTTTACGGTAGAGGTGAAGGACACGACTTCACCGCAATGCGAAGCAAAAGATTATATCTACATGCAGCCGGGAACGCTGACCGTGGATGATCTGGTAACGGAGATTAAAGATGCATCGGAAACTTCCAGCGGGATTGTATCTTGTGAGCAGAAGGAGGATCTTGTAGTCTGTGATTATGATGATATGCTGCAGGAAAGAGCGGCGGTAGATACTGCTGATCCGTATGATGAAGTAGACTATCAAGAAAGTGTTCAGTTGGATGATGAAGGCTGTTATGAAGTGACAGCTCAGGTAAAAGATAGTGAAGGCAATTTTACAGATATAACATTAAACGTTTACGTGGATGGCACAGCTCCGGAGCTGGCACAGAATGTGATCGATCTTGAGGTGGATGCATCCGGGATCAGTATTGACGACATCAACACGGATGATGCGGAAAAGATTGCAGACATGCTGCATGAGCTTCCGGATTTTGCAAATGCCGAGTGGGCGGCAGCCAGTGATGCATTTTGCGGAGACAATGCGATCAGCTACGAATTTGAGCAGAAATCCTTTAATCTGCAGAAAGAAAACCCGGTTGAAGTATTAAATGTACACTGCACAGTGCAGGATCAGGCTGGAAACGAAAACGAGGCAGATTACGAAGTGATGGTTACATATACTGGTCTGGATGCAGAGGCTTTATTGGAAAAGACAGGGCTGATCATGCAGATAGCGGACACCTCAACAAACAATAATTCTACAAGTAGCAATAATAATATGACCAAGAGTGATGGCAAATCAAACAAAAATCAAAATGGAGAGTATAAGGGTAATGATACTGTAAATGATTTAGGAATGACAGATGCGGAATTTGCAGCCATGTTTGATTCGATGACTCCGGAAGAAAGAGAAGCATTCATAATTTCTTTAGGTGAAGGGGATCAGGCTAATGATACTAAGGAATCGGGATATTATAATAGCGATTATGCTCAGCAGGTATTTGCATTGGTTAATCAGGAAAGAGCAAATAATGGCTTAACTGCATTGACTTGGGATAGTAGTATGGCGTCATATTCCGATCGAAGAGCAATGGAAATCACCACTGATTTTAGTCATAACTCCGCAGGAGGAAAAATGAACGTTGGCGAAAATATTGCAAAGGGAGCAATTTCACCAGACATGGTAATGGATGGTTGGATGCGAAGTGATGGACACCGTGCCAACATTTTAAATGCTAATTATACAAAAATTTCTGTTTCCTGCTATTATGATGGTTCTACTTATTACTGGGTACAGAATTTTGCTTATTAAAAGTAATTCCTTTAAAATTAAATAAATTGCACTGATTTTATTGGTTTGATATAATAATTGTAGGTGCTACGAGAGAACGGTAGGCGGTTAGTCCTCAACAGAGGGACTGAACCCTCTGATTACATAGAAATCTTTGTAAGAAGAAATTCGTAAATGGAGGGGATGCTAATGATAACACTGACGGAACTTATTCAGTTCACGAGTTTATTGATAAGCGTTGCCGGATTATTTTACCTGATCGGGAAAGATAACCATGGCAAAAAAAAATAACCGCCCCCGCCAGGATACGGTTATTTTTCATATAACGTAAGCCGGGCTAACCGTCTATCGGTAGCACCTTTTTATAAATTGATTATACTATATTTATACTAAAATGTAAAGATAGCATAGTTCTAATTTCAGAAACTACGAGGGAAGAAATATGTACATAGAGTTTGAAAAATGGTTGAATAATATTTTAGAGGAAAATATGCCGATACCAGGAGCTGCTATAAATTTTAATCTTTATGAAGAAGCAGATTTATATTGGTCTATACAACTGATTTGTGCTTCGTATTTTGATGAAGAAGATGAAGACTGGTGTTGTGAAGAAGAATTTAGCTCTGGAGAAAATGTATTCTGCTGGAAAGCAGAGATGGGATGGGAAGAGATATTCGATATTTCATGTCAAATGATAAAACAGTATATTTCTGAGGGGAAATATGCAGAAGAATTGAAAAAATATGAAGCAATTTCGGCTGGATTTGTAGATGGAGATTTGAAAATTCTTTATCAAAAGTGAATAATTTAAAATCCGGTTTGTTCCCCATAATATTGGTGCATATTTGCGTAAAAGAATCACAGCTTGTAGGGATGAATACTTATGAAAAGTAAAAGAAATTGGTCAAGTTTCAATAATATATAGTACAGATGATTTAATAAGTGTTTATATACTGGCAAGATCAGAGAAGTAGCCATTAAAGACTAGAATACGAAATACTATATATGAATCTGAGCGTAAAAAAGAGGAGAAGACATTAAAAATAAGACAGAAAGATATTCGGCATTGGTGACGGAATTGAGTTTATGAGGGTAAATTTATATAAATGAAGAATCGAAATTTACGAGTGAAAGAGTATGAATGATATAATTAAAGATGTTATAGTTAACTGTTTGGAAAATTTAATGATAAATAGAATAATAGAAAAAGATAAAAAACAGTTGGAAGTGAGAATGCAGGAAAAGCAAATTAAAAATGATAAATTGGGTAATATTTATAAAGAATTAATAAATATAGTTAATGGTTATCCAGATAGATCACCAAATGATGTCCTTCGTAATATTGAATTTGCACCTAGTTATTCGATGGAAAAATTTGAGAGTACTATAGAGATATTGAATATTCAAATTGAGGACTATAAGAGACAATTAAATTTTGAACATTTAAAAAGAGAACGACGATATGATATAGAAAATCAAATTAGCAATAGAGAGTGCGCAATAAAAAAATAAATAAAATCAGAGATGATTATTTTGGGGCTGAAGAAAAATACCGGAAATTTAATAAAGAGGATAAGGCAAGCTTTGATTTATATGCAGGACAAGAAGTAAAGAATAAACTAAGAGAATTTAATGTCGTTAAGAAAAATACATTTATATCAGGATTGTACGTGGGAGAGGATCCAGATTCATTAAATAATAGCATTAATAAAGCGAGAGAGCAGTTAATTGAGAGTATGCGAAATGATTTGAAAATTGAAAAAAGTTAAAGTGCTTTGTTAAATAAATTGTTAAGGAAACAATCGGAGTTCGTGTAAATGAAAAAAGCAGTTGCGGACGGAATAAAAATGATATTTTTTGTTACTGTTCACTCAGCACCTGAACACCATGCTGTTCAGGTGCGTATGAACGTGATGTGGGTGTGAGCAGCCCCCTTTTGCGAAGCAAAACTTTATATGGGGCTGCGAAGTTACAGTTCGCAGGGTAACCTGTGAACTGTAACTATTTTTTGTCGGAAAAGTGTATTTTTTATCAAATAGTTTTTACATTTACCGGAAAAAGCGTTATAATACGACACGGTTAAAAAAAGATGTGAGGTGATGACCGTGTTTTTTGAAAAAGCAAAAGCGAAAAATGCAAAAATCCAAATGTCCGAGGCTTTTATCACAAGCGTATTTTTAGCACTTTCCGGTGGGTTTCAGGATGCGTATACTTATTTTACCAGAGATGAGGTATTCTCGAATGCGCAGACTGGAAACGTGGTACTGATGAGCCAGCATTTTATGCTGGGTGAATGGCAGAGAGGGCTGCATTATCTGATACCGCTGCTCGCATTTGCCGGAGGCGTTTTCTTTGCAGACTGTGTACAGGGAAAGTTTAAATATGCCAACCGTCTTCATTGGAGGCAGGGGATATTATTGTTGGAGATCCTCATTTTATTTGGTGTCGGATTTATTCCGCAGGATTATAATATGCTTGCGACAACATTAGTGTCGTTCTCCTGTGCGATGCAGGTGCAGTCATTCCGCAAAGTTGGCGGATATTCTTATGCGAGTACGATGTGTATCGGAAACTTAAGAAGCGGCACGGCGGCATTGTCAGCGTATATGAGGGACAGACGCCCGGAGCAGATCCGGCAGGCGATGTATTATTTTGGGATTATCCTGTTTTTTGCAGTGGGAGCAGGAATCGGTGGAAATCTGTCTATGCGGCTTGGATTTAAGGCAATCTGGTTTTCAAGTGCTGTTCTGGCAGTCAGCTTTTTGTTAATGTTTATAGAAGAAAAGGAAAAATCATTATGTTAAACCAGTTTTCAAGAACGGAGTTATTATTGGGAAAAGAGGCGATGGAGAAACTCGGACACTCCAGAGTGGCTGTCTTTGGTGTCGGCGGCGTCGGCGGTTATGTCTGCGAGGCGCTTGTGCGAAGCGGTGTGGGAGCGTTTGATCTGATCGATGATGACAAAGTATGTCTGACAAACTTAAACCGCCAGATCATTGCGACAAGAAAGACGGTAGGAAAGTATAAGGCAGAGGTGATGCGTGACCGCATCCTGGAAATCAATCCGGAGGCGGATGTACGGATCCATAAGTGCTTTTTCCTGCCGGAGAATGCGGATGATTTTCCGTTTGACGAATATGATTATATTGTGGATGCGGTGGATACCGTAACTGCAAAAATCGAACTTGTCATGAAAGCGAAGGAAAAGGATATCCCGATCATCAGCAGCATGGGGGCGGGAAATAAGCTTGACGGAAGCCAGTTTAAGGTGGCAGATATTTATAAGACAAAAGTCTGCCCATTGGCAAAAGTAATGCGCCGCGAACTGAAAAAGCGCGGAGTGAAGAAGCTAAAAGTAGTTTATTCCGAAGAAATCCCAACAAGACCGATCGAGGATATGGCCATCAGCTGCAGGACAAACTGTATCTGTCCGCCGGGAGCAGAGCACAAGTGTACAGAGCGGCGTGACATACCGGGAAGTGTGGCATTTGTTCCTTCCGTGGCAGGGCTGATCATTGCCGGGGAAGTGGTAAAAGATCTGATACGGAAATAAGGTGTATCACACCAGCTGGATAAATATATAGACAAATAGAACCTATATAAGTTATAATGTTGTGCAGTGCTGTAAAACAATAAAATGAAAAACGAGGGAAAGATATGTTTATAATTCAGTTTATCAGAGGTTTCTGTATGGCATTAGCAGACAGTGTTCCGGGTGTATCCGGAGGCACAATTGCATTTTTACTTGGATTTTATGATAAGTTTATCGATTCAATTGATGATCTGCTGACCGGAACAAAAGAGGAGAGAAAAGACGCATTTGTTTTCCTGATCAAACTTGGAATAGGATGGATCAGTGGATTTGTGATCGCAGTACTGATCCTGACAAGTGTATTTGAATCACATATTTATTATATAAGCTCCCTGTTTATCGGATTTATTATTTTTGCGATCCCAATCGTGATAAAAGAGGAGAAAAAATGTCTTGGAACCAATAAAAAGGCGATACCGTTTGTGCTGCTTGGTATTGCGGTTGTATGTGCCATCACATATTTTAATCCGGTTTCCGGTGGAAATGACGGAGTGAATCTGGATCATCTGACACCGGGTCTTGCGGTGTTTGTGTTTTTTGCAGGAGTGATCGCTATTTCAGCCATGGTGCTTCCTGGAATTTCCGGGTCCACCCTGCTTTTGATCTTTGGCTTATATCTTCCGATCATCACTGCGATCAAGGATATGCTGCATTTGGATTTTTCAAGCTTCTGGACGGTGTTTATTTTTGGATGCGGTGTTTTAGTCGGCATTTTCAGTGTAGTAAAGCTGATCCGCAGGGCATTGGAAAAGTACAGGGCACAGACGATTTATCTGATCATCGGACTGATGCTTGGCTCCATCTTCGCTGTTGTTATGGGACCGACTACTCTGGATACTCCGCAGCCGGCTATGGGAATCCATGATTTTAGTATTCTTTTCTTTTTGATTGGCGGTGCAGTTATTTTAGGACTGCAGAAGATGAAGGATATTAAACAATAATCGGAGTAGAAGACGATGGTTTGAAAAAGACGCACAGGATAGTGTGGATAAGCATTGGATAAAACAGCATAATAGGGACAGAAGGAAACCGGCGCAAGTATTTGTGCCGGTTTCTGTATTGTCTTAAGGACTAAAGGAAGTTTAATAGGAGAACAGGAATGGGAAAGTTATTGGTGTACCTGAAAGATTATAAAAAAGAGAGCGTGTTAGGACCGCTTTTTAAATTGCTTGAGGCGTCTTTTGAGCTGATCGTGCCTCTTGTTATGGCGGCGATCATCGATCATGGAGTAGTAGACGGAGATAAACCATACATTATGAAAATGTGTCTGGTACTTGTGCTGCTTGCAGTGATCGGATTGACGTGTTCTATCACGGCACAGTATTTTGCAGCAAAGGCAGCGGTCGGTTTTTCCACAGGACTGCGCCACGCACTTTTTGAGCATATCCAGAAACTATCATTTTCGGAGATGGATACTGTGGGAACATCCACACTGATCACGAGAATGACAAGTGATATCAACCAGACGCAGAATGGTGTAAACCTTGTATTACGTTTGTTTCTGCGCTCGCCGTTTATCGTGTTCGGTGCAATGATCATGGCATTTACGATCGATGTGAAAGCTGCGCTTGTTTTTGTTGTAACGATTCCGCTGTTATCGGTTGTGGTATTCGGAATTATGCTAGTGAGTATTCCATTGTATAAAAAAGTACAGTCTGCATTGGACAAGGTGCTTGGGATCACAAGAGAGAACCTGACCGGAAGCAGGGTGATCCGTGCTTTTAATAAAGAGGATGATGAGATCACAGACTTTAATAATAGCAATGATGCACTGACAAAGATCCAGCTTTATGTAGGAAAAATTTCAGCACTGATGAATCCGCTTACTTATGTGATCATAAATGGTGCAGTCGTTGTTTTAGTCTGGACAGGAGCAATCCGTGTTAACAGCGGATATATCACACAGGGTGAAGTGGTAGCACTGGTAAATTATATGTCCCAGATTTTAGTGGAACTTATAAAACTTGCAAATCTTATTATCAACATTAATAAATCTATTGCATGCGGAAACCGTATTCAGGCGATTTTTGAATTACAGCCATCCATCACAGATCATGCGGTGACGCCTGTGGCAGAGAAAAAAGCAGAGCACAGTGGTGAAGTGCCGGAAGTGGTATTTTCCCATGTGGGGTTAACTTATGCCGGAGCTGGTGAGGAATCCCTGACAGACATTGATTTTACCGTGAAAAAGGGAGAGACGGTCGGTATCATCGGTGGTACAGGTTCCGGAAAATCATCGGTCGTCAACCTGATCCCGCGTTTTTATGATGCGACAAAGGGAAGCGTGCAGATTGGGGGAAAAGATGTGCGTGAGTATTCTCTGGAAGAACTTCGTGGAAAAATCGGTATGGTACTCCAGAAAGCGGTTTTATTCAAGGGAACGATCCGCGAAAATATGTTATGGGGTAATGAGAATGCAACAGATGAGGACATCATGCAGGCGTTAGAGGTTGCCCAGGCAAAAGAGTTTGTAGATAAAAAAGAAGGCGGACTTGATTTTGAGATCGAGCAGGGCGGTAAGAATCTTTCCGGAGGACAGCGGCAGCGAATGACGATTGCCCGTGCGGTTGTGAAGAAGCCGGATATCCTGATCTTAGATGACAGTGCTTCTGCACTGGATTTTGCGACAGATGCAAAACTTCGTATGGCAATCCGTGATATGGAGAACAAAGCAACCGTATTTATCGTATCGCAGAGAGCAGCATCCATTATGTATGCAGACAAGATCATTGTGTTAGATGATGGACAGATCGTTGGAATGGGAACCCATGAGGAACTCTTAAAACAGTGTGAAGTATATCAGGAAATTTATTATTCCCAGTTTAAAAAGACCGAAGATGAGAAGGAGGGAAGATAAATGAAAAAGAGGATCAATAACCATCAGAGATCAACGATCAAAAAAGTGATGAATTATATCAGAAGATACTGGGGGTATCTTGGAATGTCCATTGTCCTTGCGGCAGTGACAGTTGCATTGACTTTATATCTGCCGGTATTGACCGGACGCGCAGTCGATCTGATCATTGAAAAAGGAGTGGTGGATTTTGCAGGAATCCTTGCAATCCTGAAAAGGATGGCAGTCATTATCATTCTGACTGCAGTTGCACAGTGGATCATGAACGCATGCAACAATAAGATCACTTATCATATTATCCGGGATATCCGGAAGGAAGCATTCGAAAAAATTGAAAGACTTCCATTAAAATATATTGACGGACATTCCTACGGCGAGATCGTCAGCCGTGTCATTGCGGATGTGGATCAGTTTGCGGACGGCCTGCTGATGGGATTCACCCAGTTTTTCACCGGCATTGTAACGATTTTAGGTACGTTAATCTTCATGCTCACGATCAGCGTGAAAATTACAGTGGCAGTTGTTGTGATCACACCGGTTTCGTTGCTTGTGGCAAGTTTTATCGCAAAGAAAACATTCTCTATGTTTAAATTACAGTCCGAGACGAGGGGAGAACAGACCGCATTTATCGAGGAAATGATCGGCAACCAGAAGGTTGTTCAGGCATTCTCCCATGAGGATGAGGCTTTGGAAAAGTTTGATGAGATTAACGGTAGATTACAGAAATGTTCTTTGAGAGCCATTTTCTTTTCCAGTATCACAAATCCAGCAACCCGGTTTGTCAACAGTCTGGTGTATGCAGTCGTTGGCGTGGTAGGTGCATTTACTGCAATTGCAGGAGGTATTTCGGTCGGACAGCTTTCCGCGTTACTCAGTTACGCAAACCAGTATACAAAACCTTTCAATGAGATTTCCGGTGTTGTGACAGAGTTACAGAATGCGCTGGCATGTGCGGCGAGGGTGTTTGAATTGATGGAGGAGCCTTCGGAAGTTCCGGATGCGCCGGATGCAGTGAATTTGGAGGAGGCAGACGGTCATGTGGCGTTAGAGCATGTATCTTTCTCTTATGTGCCGGAACAGAAACTGATCGAGGACTTTAATCTTTCTGTAAAACCGGGACAGAGGGTGGCGATCGTCGGTCCGACCGGATGTGGAAAAACGACATTGATCAATCTTTTGATGCGTTTTTATGATACAAACAGCGGAACGATCCGTGTGAGCGGAGTGCCAGTCAATGATATGACAAGAAAGAGTCTTCGAAATAATTATGGTATGGTATTGCAGGAAACATGGCTGCGCAGTGGAACCATCCGTGATAATATCGTGATGGGAAAACCGGACGCGACCGATGAGGAAGTGATCGCAGCGGCAAAAGCTTCCCATGCACACAGTTTTATCAAGCGTCTGCCGCAGGGTTATGACACCGTGATGGCAGAGGACGGCGGTAATCTTTCCCAGGGACAGAAACAGTTGTTATGTATTACCCGTGTTATGCTTTGCCTGCCGCCAATGCTGATCCTGGATGAGGCAACTTCTTCCATTGATACACGAACCGAGATCAAGATTCAGGAAGCGTTTGCAAAAATGATGAAAGGACGTACCAGTTTTATTGTGGCTCATCGTCTGTCGACCATTCAGGAAGCGGATATTATCCTGGTTATGAAAGATGGTCATATTATTGAGCAGGGACGTCATGAAGAACTGCTGGCTAAAAAGGGATTCTATGCAAATCTTTATGAGAGCCAGTTTGTAAATACATCCTCACAGGCATAAGAATTTTTGAAAAACAAAAGTTATACTAATCCACATAATAAATGGTGCGTGAGCCATCAATGCTCTCCATTGTGGAGGTTGTGATAAAAGCTTTGACTGCTTCTTTATCTCTTGCGAGAAGGCAGTCAAAGATTTTTTTTGCACTGTAGTATAATTCTTTGGTGCCGTATTTTTGTCCGTAGCGAACCCAGAGGCTGCATACAAGATCGCGGAACGAGACAAAAAAGAGTGGGAGCAGAGTGTTGCCACTGATGTAGGCAATCTCGTGGCTGAACTCAAAAATAAGAGAAGCGGTCTTTTCCGGGTCAGTACAGTTTTCCATCTGGTAGACATATTCCTGAAGCCCTAACAGTTCTTTATCTGATGCACGGTCAATCGCAAACTGGGAGGCTTCCACCATAAACATGATTCTTGCTTCCAGTACGGATTTTACTTCACGGTTTTTTAAAACGCCGCCATTGTAATTCATGATGGCAACGAGTGTGTCTAAAGAACCGTCTCTGTGATAGTCTGCTACAAAGGTTCCGATTCTTGGACGAACCACGAGGAAACCTTTCTTTTCCAGTTCCGCGATACCGGAGTTGATGACCGCACGGGACACTTTCATGGATTCCGCCAGTTCGCGTTCCGGTGGCAGTTTGGAGCCAATCTCAAGTTTGCCGGATAATATCATATTTTGCAGTTCATTTACAAAAAGTTCCTTCAGGGAAGGTGCATTCAGTTTTTTAAATTCCATAAAATCTCCTGTTCCTTCATGAATAAGTGCGTGCGAAACTCTGCATAGTCTTCTTTTAATTGTTCAAAATTAACAAAAACATTCAAGACACGCTCTCGCTACGTGTCGCTCGCAACGGTACTAAGAAGCCAGGCACAACTTGCCGTTGTACCTGCCTTCTAAGTGCCGGCGGCTCCCCAGTGTCTTTCATGTCTTTTGTCAATTTTTTACAATTCAATTTACGTTTTTAAGAGTTTCGCAATTGTCTATTATGAATAAGTGTTTGTGAAACTCTCTTAGTAATATTGATTTTTTGTCAAGTATTCTATGTTTTAGGGAATTTCACAATTATTATTGAAGTTTGATATCTGAAATATTAAGTTTGTCTCTGGATAGACCAGATACCACGAAACTATTTTATAAAAGATACAAATAAAAATCAATGATTCGACTTATTAAATTTTTGTGAAATTGACGATTCATTATCTGGCAGAGACAGAACCGGAAACTTGTATTTTAAGACAGATTCAGATATAATCAAAGGAAGCATGAAAAGAGTGGAGTGAATCATGAAGAAAAAGACCGTGACTTCTGAGACAGAAGAAATTACAATAGACAATAAAAAACAGAAAAGAAAGAGAGAAAAGAAAGCCTACCGGGAGATCCGGTGGGACAGGCTGGATAACACGGCACATCTTTTCCCTGTGATCGCAGGAGAGAATATGAGCAACGTCTACCGCATCAGTGTGACATTGACGGAGCTGGTGCAGCCCGATGTTTTGCAGCAGGCGTTAAACATTGTTCTTCCGAAGATGGATGGATTTAATTTAAGACTTCGCATGGGGGTATTCTGGTATTATTTTGAGGAGAATGGAAAGCCTGCACCGAAAGTACGTGAGGAGAGCAATTTTCCGTGCCGTTATATTCAGCAGAATCAAAACCACAGTTATATGTTCCGCGTGACTTATTATAAATACAGGATTAATCTGGAAGTGTTCCACGTGCTGACGGATGGAATGGGCGGCATTAATTTTTTGAAAGAGCTGACGTACCAGTATCTGCGCCTTGCGCACCCGGAACTGAAAGAGAAGGTGGGGGATTCCTTAAACAGCGGCACATCCTTAAACAGAGAGGACAGTTTCTTAAAAAATTATAAGAAGAGTTCTGCAAAAGGCTATCAGACAAAAAAGGCATATCTGTTAAAGGGAGAGCATCTGGGACCGGGAGAATTTGGCGTTATGCATGGGTATATGCAGATTCCGCAGTTGAAAGAGGTATGTCACAGATATGGCTGCAGTATCAATGAATATCTTGTTTCCGTTTATATCTGGAGTGTGTATACGGAGTGTATGAAGGGAATGCCGTCCGCAAGTCCGATCCGCGTGGCGGTTCCGGTAAATCTGCGCCCATACTTTAATTCGATCACAACAAAGAATTTCTTTGTCATGGTGTCGGCAGAATTTCATCCGACAAAGGAAGTCTACACGTTTGCGGAAGTGCTGGCAATCGTGCGCGATAATCTGAGAAGCCAGATCAACAGGGAGCATCTGGAGAAATTGTTTTCCTATAATGTATCCAATGAGAAAATGCTTGCTGCGCGCGCAGTACCGCTTTTCCTAAAAAATATTGCAATGAAGCTTGTGTATACAAAGTCTGCACTTGCCAATACAACGACGATCACAAATATCGGAAATATCGGTGTGGATGAGGAATACCGCCCATATGTGGAGATGTTCCATGCATTTCTTGCAATGTCGAAGGGACAGCATTTGAAGGGAACAATCTGTTCTTATGGAAGTACGCTGGTGTTCTCATTCAGCTTTGATCTGAAAGATGTTTCCGTGCAGCGGGGATTTTTCCGCAAAATCGCAGCAGACGGAATTGAGGTAGAGTTAGATACAAATGGTGTAACTGCCGATTGAGAAGAATGGATCAGGATAGAAAAAACAGGAAAGTAATGGTGTGAGATGAGCAGATGTAAACAATGTAATATAGAAGTGTTGGATGAGACGGAGCGCTGCCCGCTCTGTCACTCCGTATTAGAGCCTACGATAGAGGTGGAAAATATGTATCCCGATGTCAAGATCAAAACAAGACGGATGATGCTTTTGTCGCGGATTTATCTTTTCGTGGCGATCGTGGCAGAGGCGGTTTTAGTTGTAGTGAATCATTACGGTGATTTTGAGACGGCGTGGAGTCTTGTTACCGGTCTGATCTTTTTTTATGGATATCTGGTTGTCCGGTTTGCTATCCTTGGGAAAACCGGCTATATTGCCAAAACAATTGTTTTGACTTTAATTGCCATATTGATATTGATCGCAATCGATTTTGTGAATGGTTACCGGGGATGGTCGGTACGGTATGTGTTCCCGGCGGCGATCATTTTAGTCGATGCAGGAATTTTGATCTTGATGTGTGTGAACCGGAGGAACTGGCAGAGTTATATTATGTGGCAGATTTTTATGATTCTCTGTAGTTTTGTTCCAATCATTCTGTATTTGACCGGAATCATTTATGTCCCATATCTGGCACTTGCAGCGCTCGGAACGTCTGTATTTTTGTTCCTTGGAACGCTGATCATCGGTGACAGAAGAGCCAGGGTGGAACTGAAGAGAAGATTCCATATCAGATAAGGAAACGACAGAAGTTTGAATAAGAGGGTTTATGATCAGAAAATTGACTTTGAAAAAAGAAAGAGAACATGAGACAAACGAAGCAAGCATCGCAGGAAATGTCATGCGTGACCTGATCGCGCATGTGACAAACGATAACCTGATCGGCAGGAAAATCAAAAGCGGTGAACTGCGGAAAAAAATGGTCGAACCGCCGTGGAAATGCCCGGATATGTTCACCATGACCACTATCGAGATGGAGCACTTCACAATGGAGTGGCTTGAATTAAAGGAAAATCCAAATAAGCAGAAGGTAATCTTACAGCTTCATGGCGGTGGGTATATCGGAGCGATGCGGAACGCATACCGCATGTTTGCGGGACTTTACAATGAAGTCAGCAAAGGGATGAGTGTGCTCACCATCGATTACCGTGTGGCACCGGAAAATCCATATCCGGCGGCATTGGAAGATGCAGTGAGTGCATATCAGTGGCTGCTCGACCAGGGCTGGTTTGCAGAGGATATCATTGTAGCAGGAGATTCCGCAGGCGGAGGGCTTGCGATGGCGTTGTGCCATTATCTGAAAGATTATGGGATACAGCTTCCATGTGGAATCGTTGCAATGTCTCCATGGACAGATCTTATGGCAAGCGGTGAATCGTATGATACCAATTATGAGAGGGATCCATTGTTTGGAAATACGAGGGACAGTCTGATCTATAACAAAGATTATGTGGGTGACCATGATCCGATGGATGCCTATATTTCACCTTTGTATGGGGATTTCAGAGGATTTCCGCCAATGCTCATTCAGGTAGGTTCTTATGAGATGCTGTTAAGTGATTCGGTGAGCGTTGCCTCGAAAGCGAGACATCAGGGTGTGAAAGTAAGACTCAGTATTTATGATGGGATGTTCCACATTTTCCAGATGGCAGCAAAAATGCTGCCAGAATCCAGAAAAGCGTGGGCTGAGATTGGAAAATTTATTGATGTTTTGTCAGATGACTGACATCCATATAAACAGGAAGACCATTTTCATAGGTGACATTGGATTCACCCTGGATCAATGGAGTGAGGTAATCAATTAATTCCTGTGTAACATCATTGCCAGCGGCGTTGATCCATTCAGCAGGAACGGATTTGGCTTCGTTGGCAATATTTTTTATCTCGGCATATCCATATTCAATCGTATATGGATCGTCAGATACACGGTTCATGGTGACCATAGAAGCTGTTACGCCTTCCTCGGAGAGCGCAACGGCTTTTTTTCCTAATTCAACAGATTCCATAAGATCTGTTTTGGATGCTAAATGGGCTGCACATCGCTGTAATACATTCACTTCGATGGAACGGACCTTTACACCTAATTTTTCTTTTACAAGGAATTCTAATGTTTTTCCGGCGCCACTCAGCTGGCTGTGGCCAAATGTATCGACAGACTTCTCAGAAGCGCTGATGTAATTGCCGGATGCATCGCGGATACCCTCTGATACGGCAATGATAACGTTATTGCGTTCAAACAGCATACGTTTTACATCTAACAGGAAGTCGTCCGTATCAAACGGAACTTCAGGAAGATAAATCAAATGTGGAGCGGAATTATATCCGTTTCTTGCAAGAGCAGCGGCAGCGGTCAGCCATCCTGCGTCACGTCCCATGATCTCAATGATCGTGACACTCTTGACTGCGTAAATAAAAGTGTCATGGGCAATCTCTAAAACAGAGGAAGCAATATATTTTGCAGCGGAACCAAAACCAGGAGTGTGGTCTGTCTCACACAGATCGTTGTCGATTGTTTTTGGAATGCCGATGATGCGGACATTGCTGCCGATTTTTCTGCCGTATTCAGATAATTTTAAAACGGTGTCCATAGAGTCGTTTCCGCCAATGTAGAAGAAGGCGCCGACATTGTATAATTCAAACTGTTTGAAGATAAAAACATATGAGGAATCATCATCCAGATAATCCGGCAGTTTATGACGGCAGGAACCTAAATACATTGCTGGTGTTGTTTCCAGACGATCCAGATATGCCGGATTTTCATTCATAATTTCTGTCAGATTTAATAAATGATTGTTTAAGATGCCAAGGATTCCATTTACAGATCCATAGACAGTCTCATACTGATCAGATGCCATGACACCACGGATCACACCTGCAAGGCTGGCGTTAATTGCAACTGTCGGGCCACCGGACTGTGCGACCATTACATTTTTTAAACTCATAGTTTACTCCTTAATAATTCATTAACTTTTGTTAAAAATAGTATCCATTTCTTTTTCTTTTGTTATAATGAAAAAGATAGATTTTTTTGTAAAAATCTTTTTGACTGCTATATAATAGCGGAAAATAACGTGTTTAGCAAGAGGTAGCAGGTGTGAAATGTGATTTATGTCCAAGAAAATGCCTTGTAGACCGGAAAAAGGGTGAAAAAGGAATCTGTGGACAGACAGAAAATTTAAAAGTTGCGAGGGCAGCACTTCATTTCTGGGAGGAACCTTGCATTTCGGGAGATGCGGGATCTGGAGCGGTATTTTTTTCGGGGTGTCCGTTGCATTGTGTATTCTGTCAGAATGAGAATATCGCAAATGGAACGGTGGGAAAAGAAATCTCTCTGGAACGGCTTGTGGATATTTTTCTCGAATTGCAGGAAAAAAGAGCCAATAATATCAATCTTGTAACACCGGGACATTTTGTGCCGCAGATCGTGAAGGCTCTGGATCAGGCACGAAAGGAAGGGCTTACGCTTCCGGTTGTATACAATACAAGCAGTTATGAGACGGTTGACACGATCAAAATGCTAGAGGGTTACGTTGATATTTATCTGCCGGATTTTAAATATATGAGCCCGGTTTTGAGTAAAAAGTATTCCCATGCGCCGGATTATGCAGAGGTTGCAAAGGCAGCAATCGCAGAGATGGTGCGGCAGACAGGAAAGGCAGTGTTTGTAAATGGAGAGGAAGATAACCTTATTTTAAGTGGAACGATCGTAAGACATCTGACACTGCCCGGTTGTATGGCGGATTCTATGCAGATTTTAAAATATCTGCATGAAACTTACGGAGATATGATTTATATCAGTATCATGAATCAGTTCACCCCACTTTCCAATCTGGAAAAGTATCCGGAATTAAATCGCAGGATTACCGATGAGGAATATGAGACACTGGTGGATTATGCGATTGAGATTGGAATAGAAAATGGTTTTATCCAGGAGGGAGACACAGCGGAGGAGAGTTTTATCCCGGCATTTGACTGTGAGGGCGTGTAACCCTGAAAATAAGAATAATATTTTCCGGTGGAAAAAATTTCCGAAAAAATAAGAGAAATTATATTTACATAATATGGGAAAATGCTATAATTAGTTTCGCATGATTACAAAGAAGGAATAGCAGCGAATTGCTGCAGACATATTCTTTATCATAATAGAGTGAATTGCGAAAAATTTACGATAAGTAATTGGAAATGCAGACGAGGAGGAGACGAGAATGAATTTTCTGAATTTAATTCAGGGCGCAGCCGGAAAGGTAAAAGGGGTTGCGACTTTACTTAGCGGGCTGACAAAGACACAGGCAATCATAGCGGGTGTAGCCACTGTGACAGCAGTTGGCGGTGTCGGAACAGGAGGATATTTTTTATATGACCATTTTCATCAGCCGGAACCAATTGTGGCGGATGTTGTGATAAGTACAGAGGTGGAAGAAGAACCGACGGAAGAAGTTGTGGCAGTCGAAGAGGTTGTCACAGAAGAGACAGAGGCGGCAGAACCGGAAACCGTTACATTGGTCGGAAGTTCTATTGAGAAGGATCTGAAGATCAAGATTCAGGACGAGTCCTCGAAAAATGTAAAGGGACAGCCTTTTGAGATCACGATCAAGGCAGACAAGAAGAAGGCAAAATCAACTACATATTCAGATGATGATAAAGATGGTATTATTTACATTAAAAGTATTGATGCCGGAAAATATGATGTCTCTTTGAATGAGATTGACGGATATATCTCAAAAGAGAATTCTTACAAAGTAACGGTTAAGGATAAGATTGAATACACCAAGGTAGATGTCAAAGACGAGATCAAATCCGCAGCAGAAGTAGCACCGGCAGAGGATGCAGAGGTAGACAATGTTGAGGTGGAGGCTGTTATTCAGGATACAGTGGAAACGGTTGACAGCACCTGCACACCATCCAAAGTCGGAGCAGGAGATGTGGATACTTCCAATTTCCCGAAAGCTTCTGTTGGTGGATCAACAAAAGTGGACATTGCACAGGCAGCAGTGACGGCTTCCGCAAAACGTGTGGGATACCATGCTACAGGAACGGAATCATCTGGTGTGACTACATCATCCGAGACATCATCGGAAACAGCAACACCAAAATCATCAGAAACAGCAACACCAAAATCATCAGAAACAACAGTACCAAAATCATCAGAAACAACAACACCATCGGAAACGACAACACCGAGTGAAGGCGGTCAGGGAACTGGCGGTGATCAGAATTCTGGTTCTGGAAATAGTGGAAATGGTGAGAGTACAGGTGATCAGAATGGAACATCTGGAGACAAAACAGATGGTACAGAGACAAAGCCGGATGATACGAAACCAGATAAATATGAAATTACCATTGTCCATATGTTTTATAAAAACGATGGAAAAACAAAAGCAGACAAAGCAGATGAAAAAGAGACAGTAACTGTTGCAAAGGATGCGAAAACGGTGTCATCTGCAAAAACATATGACGGATATAAAGCTTCCAACGGTACAACCTTTACCATTCAGAATGGTGCAAAAGAATATACCATCATGTGGGTTGCAACAGCAGCAGATAAGGTTACTTATAAGGTAACACATAATTTCTTTCAGGCTGATGGAAAGACCAAAGCAGAAGAATCCAAAAGTGAAGATATCACAGTAGATGCTACTGCTACTGAGATACAGGCATCTTCTTATGAAGCACAGGGATATAAACTGGTAGAAGGTTCCACGAAGATCAAAGTGGCAGCAGGCACAACAGCATACACATTAAACTGGGTAAAAGCTGCAGCCGCAGCCAGTGCATCTGTCACAGTACCACAGACGGCAGCTTTATATAACAGCACTATTAATAATGCAAATGCAATTGGTCTCACAGCAACATTGACAGACGCAGGCAATATTATCACAAATATTACATGGGCTAGCAGCAACGAAAAAGTTGTAAAGGTATCCAATGGAGCGAAAACAGGATGTACACTGACAGCAGTTGGAAAAGGAAGCGCAACTGTAACAGGTACGATCACATACTTATCCAAACCGGGCGATACCAAGACAACCGCAAGTGACAAGAAAATCACATGTACAGTTACAGTCAATGATTTTACTGGAAATACAACAACCCAGTTAAAAGATAAATCCGGTAGATTACTTTACAAAGATTCCGAGTGTAAAAAACCAGCAACCGTGGCAGATTACAATGCAAACGGAACTTACTACACCGAGCCGGTTTACACCGGATGGCAGACCATTGATGGAAAAGTATATTACTATACCAGCAACCATCAGCGTGTAACAGGAAGTCAGGTGATCAGCGGTATCTCTTACAACTTCGGAAGTGATGGAGCATTACAGCAGGGTTCAGGAAAGAACGGTATTGATGTATCCAGCCATCAGGGAAATATTGACTGGGCATCTGTAAAGGCAGCAGGTATCAATTTTGCAATTATCCGTGTCGGTTACCGCGGATCACAGACAGGAGCATTGGTAGAGGATTCCTGCTTCAAGAAAAATATTCAGGGTGCAACTGCAAACGGCATTAACGTTGGTGTTTACTTCTTCACACAGGCTACAACTGAGGCAGAAGCTGTTGAGGAGGCAAGTATGGCATTGACCTTATGCTCCGGCTACAATCTTTCTTACCCGATCTTTGTTGATACAGAGAACGGAAGCGGAGCAGCCCGTGCCAACGGATTAGATAAAGGCACCAGAACAGCATGCGTGGCTGCGTTCTGTAAGACCATTGCAAACGGTGGAAGAAAAGCAGGTGTTTACGCAAGCAAGAGCTGGTACAATAATAAAATTGATGCATCTGCATTCAGTAACTACTTTATCTGGGTTGCACAGTACAACACAACCTGCAATTACAAAGGAAAATATAACATGTGGCAGTATTCTTCCAAGGGAAGTGTTCCAGGAATCAAGGGAAATGTCGATGTAAATATTGCATATTAATTCATGGGTTTTAAAAGAATGACCGGTATCTGTTCAGATACCGGTTGTTTTGTGCATAACAATCAATAAGGAGAACAGGTTTGCCATATTATAATAAGAAAGAGTATCCAAAACAGATATGGGTGTCGCAGATACCGGAGCGGGAAGTTTCTTTGTTAAGAGAAAATCTTGCAGGGATCAAACAAACTACATTTGTATTAATGAAAAAAGAGGAAGACTTTCATCAGCTGTCAGAGAAGCGGAGCAGAGATATCATTTTTCTATCTTCGAATCAGTCTCTTTTAGACCTTGCCAGAGATGTGGATGTCCCGGCGATTGCCTATCAGAAGCCGGAAACGGATACATTTCTTCATGCCGATATGGTCGTCGAGGGGTTCGAGGAAGTCGATATGACGTTTTTACAGCGTGTGTATGAGAGACATTTCAACATTCCATGGACGATTCTGGAGACGGAACGCTGTATTGTGAGAGAACTGGAAATTTCTGATCTGGATGACCTTTTTTCCATGTATGCAGAACCCGGAATGACCGATTATATGGAGGGGTTATATGAATATGAGGAAGAGCTGGAATATCAGAAAGCCTATATCGAAAATATGTATCGTTTTTACGGATATGGAATGTGGCTCGTTTTTGAGAAAAAAACGGGTACGCTGATCGGCAGGGCTGGTGTGGAACACCGGGAAGAGTTAAATGGAGATATGGAATTGGGGTATGCGATCCGGACATCCTTTCAACAACAGGGTTATGCCTATGAAGTCTGTCAGGCGATCATGCAATATGCAGGAGAGGAGCTGCAGGTACATCTCTTGCACTGTCTGATTCAAAAAGAAAATGCTCTTTCTGAAAAACTTGCCATAAAATTAGGTTTTTCTTACTGCGGTGACCGGGAAATAGACGGCGTCCTGATGTCAGATTATCAGATAGAATGGTGATGGAAGCCGGATGCAAAGTTTAAGCGTTGATTTTTGATAGAAAATAAAATATAATCATATATTATACACAAAAGCATAGATAAAGTGGGTGATCTACATGGCAGAACTTTCATCAGAAGAATTAGAGAAAATCGTAAAAGAAGAGGACAATAGTATCAAACCAATGAAGGAGTTTGAGAGTCCCGAAAAATTATATCAGGAATTGATCGCCAGTGTCCGTAAGTATCATCCATCTACGGATATCAGTCTGATAGAGAAGGCATACAACATTGCATACGAGGCACATAAGGGGCAGGTAAGAAAATCGGGAGAACCGTATATCATCCATCCATTGTGCGTTGCGATTATTTTAGCAGAGTTAGAGCTTGATAAGGAGACGATCGTAGCGGGACTTTTGCATGATGTGGTGGAAGATACCGTTATGACCGATGAGGAGATCAGGCAGGAGTTTGGTGCAGAGGTTGCACTGCTGGTAGATGGTGTCACAAAATTGGGGCAGTTGTCCTACGATGCGGATAAGGTGGAAGTTCAGGCAGAGAATTTAAGAAAAATGTTCCTTGCCATGGCAAAGGATATCCGTGTGATCCTGATCAAACTGGCAGACCGCCTACATAATATGCGGACACTGAAATACATGACGCCGGAGAAACAGAAGGAAAAAGCGCGCGAGACAATGGATATCTATGCGCCGATCGCCCAGCGCCTTGGTATTTCCAAAATTAAGATCGAATTAGACGATCTGTCTTTAAAATATTTAGAGCCGGAAGCATACTATGATCTGGTTCATCAGATCGCCCAGAGAAAAAGTGTCAGGGATGATTATGTCCAGAGCCTTGTGGAAGAGGTAAAAAAACATATCCACGAAGCCGGAATTCCGGCGCAGATCGATGGGCGGGCAAAGCATTTTTTCAGTATTTATAAGAAAATGAAGAATCAGGATAAAACGCTGGATCAGATTTATGATCTGTTTGCAATCCGTATTATCGTGGATTCCGTAAAAGACTGTTATGCGGCACTTGGTGTCATCCATGAGATGTATAAACCGATCCCTGGCCGGTTCAAAGATTACATTGCCATGCCAAAACCGAACATGTATCAGTCACTTCACACGACATTGATCGGACCGACAGGACAGCCGTTCGAGATCCAGATCCGTACCTATGAGATGCACCGCACTGCTGAGTACGGTATCGCCGCTCACTGGAAATACAAAGAGGCAAGCAATAATGGCGGTGCTGCAGCACCAATGACCGTTACCGAGGAAGAGAAGTTAAGCTGGCTGAGACAGATTTTAGAGTGGCAGAGGGATATGTCCGATAACAAGGAGTTTATGAGTCTGTTAAAAAGTGATCTCGACCTGTTTTCGGATACGGTTTTCTGCTTCACACCGACAGGAGATGTAAAAAACCTGCCAAACGGTTCTACGCCAATTGATTTTGCGTACAGCATCCATTCGGCGGTCGGAAACAAAATGATCGGAGCCAAAGTCAACGGAAAGCTTGTTCCGATTGATTATGTGATCCAGAATGGTGACCGGATCGAGGTGTTGACTTCTCAGAATTCCAAGGGACCAAGCCGCGACTGGCTGAATATTGTAAAGAGCACGCAGGCAAAGAATAAGATCAATCAGTGGTTCCGAAGTGAGTTGAAGGAAGAAAATATCGTAAGAGGAAAAGAACTGCTTGCATCCTGTTGTAAATCAAAGGGGATCAACCTTTCCGATATCAACAGACCAGAGTATCAGGATAAAATCATGCGAAAGTATGGTTTTCACGACTGGAATTCCTGCCTTGCAACTGTTGGTCATGGCGGTTTAAAAGAAGGTCAGATCGTGAACCGCATGTACGAGGAATATAAGAAAGACCACCTTGCACGTATTACAGACGAGGAAGTTCTTGAGACAATCTCCGAAAATAAAGAAAAAGTCCCGGAGAAAAAATCAAAGAGCGGTATCATTGTAAAGGGACTTTATGACGTGGCAGTCCATTTTTCAAAATGCTGCAGTCCGGTTCCGGGGGACGAGATCGTAGGATTTGTGACAAGAGGACGCGGTGTTTCCATTCACCGGACAGATTGCATCAACATCATCAATCTTTCAGATATGGAGAGAGAACGTCTCATCGATGCAGAGTGGCAGCATGATGAAGAATCCGGCAATTCCGGTCTTTATCTGGCAGAGATCAAAGTATTCTGCAATAACCGTACCGGGCTTCTCGTGGATATCACAAGAGCCTTTACAGAGCGTGCGATTGATATCAATGCGATCCATTCCAAGACGAGTAAGCAGGGAATCGCAACCATTGATATTTCATTTAACACAAAAGGAAAAGCAGAGTTGACGAGCGTGATCGACAAGCTTCGTCAGATAGACAGTATTATTGATATTGAGAGAACCACCGGCTGATCTGGCTCAGGTGGTTTCTTTCATCTTTTTATGGAGGAAGAAAAAGATGGCACCATTAAGTATACAGATATATGTAGTAGGTCCGGTACAGACCAATTGCTATTTTGCGATCAATGATGACACAAAAGAAGTACTGATCATTGATCCGGGTGCAAGTGCAAAACAACTTGCAGAGAAAGTGAAAGAGCAGGGATTGAAACCTGTGGCAATTCTTCTGACACATGGACATTTTGACCATGCGACAGGGGCAGGGGAGCTGGCGCAGCTTTTGCATATAAAAATATACGCGCAGGAAAAAGAAAAAGAGACACTGGAAAATCCGCAGTTGAATCTGAGCGGATGGCAGGGAAGCGAGCTTGTGTTCTATGCCGATGAATATTTAAAAGATGAGCAGGAAATAGATCTTGCAGGATTTCATATACGGGTATTTTTAACACCGGGACATACGGTGGGAGGCTGCTGCTATTATTTTCCTTATCAGAACACGTTATTCAGCGGAGACAGCCTCTTCCAGACTTCTATTGGAAGGACTGATTTCCCGAAGGGAAGTGCTTCCCAGCTGATCCATGCGATCCGGGAAAAACTCATGCCGCTTCCTGATGAGACCGCCGTGTATACAGGGCATGGAGATATGACAACGATTGGAACAGAGCGGATGTACAATCCATATTTGTAGGAGGAAAGCATGATATTAGCAAAATTAAACCAGCCGGAATTTGAGTATGACATACATTCGCTCATCAAAGCATTTTTCCCGGAGGAAAATGTGAGTGCAACGGCAGAAGATAAAAAATATGAGGAAGAGATCACCTTACAGTTTCAGGTGGAGTATGAGCCACAGCAGATAAAAATTGAGTGGAAGGAAAATGGTCAGGAAAGTCATGACCGAAGTTTTCCGGTAGATTTTTCAGACCGCACGGAAACGAAAAACGAACTGAAACAGAATTTTTATCAGATTTTATCAGAGATCACGGGCAAAAAGCTTCCGTGGGGAACGCTGACAGGAATCCGGCCAACGAAAATCCCGATGAAATTTTTAGAGGAAGGAAAAACGGAGGAAGAGATCAGAACCTACATGCAAAAAACGTACTTTGCATCCGATGAGAAAATCGATCTTTCCATTGATATTGCAGAGCGTGAGCTCGAAATCTTAAAAAAGATCGATTACGAGAACGGCTACAGTCTTTATATCGGAATCCCATTCTGTCCGACAACCTGCCTGTATTGTTCATTTACATCCTACCCATTAGTGAGCTGGAGACAGAAAGTGGACAGCTATCTGGATGCTTTGGAAAAAGAACTGGATTATGTTGCAGTAAAATTTGGAAAAAAACATCTGAATTCCATCTACATTGGAGGGGGCACACCGACAACACTGGAGCCATATCAGCTTGACCGGCTGATCCGTAAAATCCGATGCAGCTTTGATCTGTCACACTGTCTGGAGTTTACAGTGGAAGCCGGACGTCCGGACAGCATCACAAGAGAAAAATTAGAAACGTTGAAAAAATGGGACATCACAAGAATTTCCATCAATCCGCAGACGATGAAGGATGAGACATTAAAAATCATCGGGCGCAGACATACCGTGGCACAGACCGTGGAGAGTTTTCATCTTGCGAGAGAACTTGGATTCGATGATATTAACATGGATCTTATCATGGGACTGCCGGAGGAAAGCCTTGAGGATGTCAGGGATACCTTAGAGCAGGTAAAAGCGTTAAAACCGGATAATCTTACCGTGCATTCACTTGCATTAAAGAGGGCGGCACGGCTTAACATGTTTAAGGAAGATTATAAAGATTACAAGATGGTCAACACCACAGAGCATATGAACCTCACCGCAGAATATGCAAAAGAGATGGGATTAGAACCATATTATCTGTATCGGCAGAAGAGCATGGCTGGCAATCTGGAAAATGTCGGTTACGCAAGTCCGGGGAAAGCAGGAATTTATAACATTCTGATCATGGAGGAGAAACAGACCATCGTGGCGTGTGGAGCGGGAGCTTCGACAAAACGTGTCTGGAATGAGCCAAATCCGGACGGCACTCATCGAATCGAAAGATGCGAGAATGTCAAGGATGTAGCGCAGTATATCGAGAGAATTGATGAGATGATTGAGCGGAAGCAGAAACTTTTTGCAGAAGAATAAAAGGGTTTTTCTTCCTGAAATAGTACATCAAGATGTATTGAAACAAGCTAATAACTGTGCCTTAAAGGACGAATTCATTTTAGAAGATGAGTTCGTCCTTTTCTCATATATTCCAAAATGACGGTAGAACTGTTCACAAGTTTTATGGTAAAATTTGAATACAAATTGAGCAACAAATCTGGGAAAACATAATCATCAATGTGTAAAATGTGATAGTCATGAGGAAAAAACGAGAATCACCGAAAGGATGTGGGAGGCATTGTGCGGGAAGAGAATCAAACAACCAGCAGCCTTGGCTGTATTATTTGTTCTAATGTTTATTGGTGGATGTTTTTTTGTGAAAGCCAATCAGGCAAAGGAATTTGAGAAAAACGATTATGGGGTGTTTTTAAATGCGGACGCCTCATCTTTGGAACGATTTAAAATGTATGAAACGATTGTAATTGATGCACAGTATTTTACAAAAAGGGATATTGAATTGCTCCATCAAAATGGAACAGTCGTATATACATATCTAAATATTGGGTCGATTGAAAACTTCAGGGAGTACTATACAACCTATGCGGAACTGGCAATCGGTGAGTATGAGCATTGGGAGGAAGAACAATGGGTGGATGTAGCAAACCCAGACTGGCAGAAGTTTATAGGACAGCTTTCTCAGGAATCCGTATGGAGCGGCATCGATTTTGATAAAGGAACATTTCATGAGCAAATGAGCGAGACGAGGGATTATTTCTGCAAATATTTGGAAGCGTGCAAAGCAGATGGAATGGAAGTATATCTGTTGGAATATACAACGAACCCAAAACTAATCCAAAAAATAAAAGAATACTGCAAGGAGCAAGACTTCCATTTTTATATTTCAAGTTCCCTTGAACTTAGATAATGAGTGCTGGGAAATACGAAAAGTATGCGGTTGCTTTTTCTGGAACGGGATAATGTTATTGCTCTTATTTGATTGACAAAAATTAGATAGGTTTTATAATTGATATTAAGAATTGTTCCTAATAATGAGCTGGATAGAAACAACTAAAAAATAGAAGAAAAACCTTACGGAATGGTTAGTAAATCATATTTTGTATGTTGATGGACAGATTCCACAGGAATGATGTCATATATAGGAGTTTATGAAAGAGATTTATGGATGAAAAACAGTTAAGCATAGATATCGTTGGTTTGGCAGGAGGTTCCTTTATTTGCAAGGATTATTCATCTTGCGGATGTAATAGATGCGATTGCTAACAACATAAAATTTAGACAGGAAAAATGGGATAAATGTTGTGAATTTCTTGTAAAACAAAAAGGATTATTATTTGATGATGAGTGTGTAGAAGCCTTTTTTGAAATGATATCAAAAGAAACATTTGTTTCGTTAGAGGATGGATCTTTTGAGTCAAAGTTATGGGAGATCGTTTCAAGAAAAAAACAGATGTTTGATTGGAATACTTGTAAAAATATTGCAGATTTCTTTGCGGATATTGTTGATTATAAATCTCCCTTTACAAGCAGACACTCTATTGGTGTTGCAGAAAAGGCTGCGCAGTTTGCAAAGTATATTGGATATGATGTTTCAGATATCGAAAAAATGTATCTGGCGGGAGCATTGCATGATATCGGAAAAATGGCGGTCGGTAATGAAATATTAGAAAAACCGGATAAACTTACGGATGAAGAATTTGATAAAATGAAAAATCATGTGGGCTACACATATCTTATATTGTCACAAGTAGATGGTTTTGAAGATATACGAGATTGGGCTGCATTACATCATGAAAAACTAAATGGGAAAGGGTATCCATTTGGAAAAACTGCAGATGAATTAAATGAACAAGAACGAATTATGGCATGTGTTGATATTTATCAGGCGCTTACGGAAGAACGTCCATATAAGAAAGGAATGTCGCATGAAAAAACATGTGATATACTTGATGAAATGGCAGAAAAAGGTTTTGTGGATGCAGATATTTCACGTAAAATGAGAGATTGTTTTCATTAGCATAGTATGAATGTTACAGAAAAACGGGTAGCCATTAACTCATTGGTATAGTTTGCGACGGGACCAGAGTCATTCATGATGCCCTTATAGATTTCAGCAGGGATGGTCCAAAGATCAGTATCTTTCTCTGCTTGTCGAAAGTGATGGATGGAATGTATAATATTGTTAATGATTCAGATATATTTATTTTGGAAAAAGTTTAATCAATTTGGAGGTATAAAATGAAAGCACATAAGTATTGGTCAATGGGAGCGTTAATTACTATGATTGGAACTTTTTATACAGGATATAAAGGGTTAAAAGCAGCACACAAATACTTTGC
>OGJX01000438.1_pt1 | contig 41686 bp, 57 predicted proteins | sample 1572381 | NCBI WGS metagenome assembly OGJX01 (sample SAMEA2582085, study PRJEB24529) | metagenome | biome: Human gut stool | place: China | collected 2011
GGAGGTGAGCATGAATGTATGAAGCAGAAAGCCAGGAGGATATTTTAAAACGGTTGCAGCAGAACGCCGGCAGTCAGGTCAGTTCGTTTGAAGGGACTTTTGCCTATGACGTGTTGGCTTCCAACAGCATTGAATTCGCCAAACAGGAAGTGGAACGGGAAGAAATGTATAAATCTGCCTTTGCTGAGACGGCTTCCGGAGATTACCTTACTCTGATCGCTGAAGACCATGGAGTTATCCGGAAAGAAGCCACACAGGCAGTCGGAAATGTAGTGGTTAAAGGAAATGGCACGGTGCCTGTCGGGACTCTGTTCCAGACGGAAGCAGGTGTTTCCTTTACTACTACTACTACTACTACTACAGCAGTGAAGAATGAAGCTACGATCCCTGTTCAATGCATTGAAGCCGGGACAGTGGGCAATGTAGGAGCTAATACCATTACTGTTATTCCCATGAGCATTCCGGGGATTACTTCAGTGACGAATCCTGATGCAATGACAGATGGTTTCGACCAGGAAAGTGACGATGATCTGTATGAACGGTTTCACTTCCATGTGACTCAGCCGGCCACCAGTGGCAATGTGAATCACTATATCGAATGGGCCTCCAGCATCCCGGGGGTAGGACATGTAAAAGTGCTGCCCATCTGGCAGGGACCTGGTACAGTGAAGGTCCTGGTTACAGATGCCAATGGGGAACCGGCATCGCCTACCCTGCTGAATACTGTCAAGGCATACATTGAATCAGTCCGGCCCATTGGCGCGGAAGTAACAGTAGTTACTCCTGCTCTGTTTGATCTGACCATCAAACTCACAGTAACATCTGGATCCGGCGATGCTGATTACATCAAATCCATGCTAAACAAGTATTTTGTCAGCAGAAATTTTACAGGAACTACGATTTCCTATGCCAAAGTCGGAAATATGATTCTGACCGATGCAAAAACAGGCGTGGATGACTACAGTTGGCTTCTGATCAACGATGCTACCGGGAATATCTCGGTAACGGATGATCAGATTCCCCACGTGAAGGAAGTGGTGCTGTCTTGACGAATCCAGATTTCCAGTTTTTGAGAACTGAACCGGTAGACCTGAAAAGGTATCTGCCGGTTTTCTTATATCTGAGTCCTGAGTTCAAGGCATTGCAGGAAACCCTGGGAAAAGAGCATGAACGGCAGCGGAAGGTACAAATTGACGTAGCCAAACAGTTCCACGCGGAAACGGCTACCTGGGGCATGGCGTCCTGGGAGCGTATGTTGGGCATCAATGTGGATACCAGTGTGGACCTGGAGACCAGACGGGCATCCGTACTGGCCAAAATGGGGAAGCCGCCCACAGTGACTCCCGCTTTCCTGACCAGGATGATTAACCTGTTCACCACGGTGGCTGCTACGCAAATCGTGGAGCACCCATCCGAATACACGGTGGATATTTATTTACCTGATAGCGGAACGCACGATTTCACGAAAATTGACGAGGCTGTGAATACCTACCTGCCGGCCCACCTGGGCCACACCTACCACTTCAAGACCCATCTGGATGCTTCCGAGTACATCGGTACGGTAATTCGGATGGCGTCCAGGGGCGTGGAGTGCGGCCTGCTGGCCAACGACGAAGTGCTGCAGACGGCTGTTCTGTGGTCCGTGGATACGCCGGTATTCGAGATAAAAGACGACGCTGTCCATCTGACAGAGCTTGGACTCAAGGCGAACACGGTATGGAACGCCAATACGAGTACAGTGTCTCCCGCTGCTGCAGCCCCGGTGGGTGCTACGGATGACGTCTTCGTCATTAACAGTGACGGAACGATACGAGTAAAGGAGTGAAAGCATGGCTGAATTTCATCAATGTGTCACCACAAAACAGGGCCTCAACCTGATTGCCCTGTCCAGGGTGAATAAATGTTCTCTGGTATTTACGAAAATGGCCATCGGCGACAGCAGACCGACGGACACCAGCACCATCAGTGCCATGACGGCCCTGGTCAACGAGAAGCTGACCAGTGACATCACTAGCCTGAAGAAAATCAAGAACACTGACACTACGGAAGGCCGGTACGCAGCGTTCGGGAAATTCTCGAACAGCACGCTGGCCACCGGGTTCCACATCTCTGAAGTAGGGCTGTGGGCGAAAGTGGAATCCTCCTACTATACCGGCGACAGCTGGGACGGGTACACCGGAGATGCTGTCCTGTTCTGCTATGGATACGCTGACGAAGGGAAAACCGACTGGCTGCCCAGCAAGGATATCCCCATGACGCCCCAGGAAGTCGGTATCTACACCAGCGTGGGTGACGCTGAAACCGTATCCGTCCATGTATCCGATACCCAGACGGTAGGGGAGGCAGAGTTCCAGTTCCACCTGACGGACGTCAACGCCCACAGCGACTTCAAGGGCTGCACGTCGACCGCCAACGGGCAGCGGGGATTTGTGCCGCGTCCCATGGCCGGCCAGGACAACGAGTACTATCTGAACGCTGACGGAACCTGGAAGCAGGTCAAGCAGCGAAGCGTAAAGGACCTGATTGATATCCTGTACCCGGTTGGATACATCATTACCCTGACCGGCGACCAGAACCCGAACCAGCTGTGGGCAGGCACCGCGTGGGAACGCTATGCAGCCGGCCGCGTTCTGCTGGGGGCTGGCTCCTATGTGGAAAACAACGTGACCTATACCTATACCAACGGGGCCACGGGCGGCGAGGTGAAGCACCAGCTCACTGCTGATGAGATGCCGGCTCATGGGCACAGCGCCAGCTGTAGCACCAACGGCAATCACTATCATGGATGCTTCGGCGATGAAGGGAAAAACCCATACGGTATCTATGATGCTGCTGAAAACCACGCCGGTTCGTCTGGGGCCGACTGGAACAACCCAACGGGCCGCACGAGCACGGATGGAGCCCACAGCCACACCGTGACTATCAGTGCTACCGGGGGCAACGGAGCTCATGAGAACAGACAGCCTTATGTGGCTGTCAACATCTGGCGCAGAACGGCCTAAGCGGTCCGCCTCCAAAAATTAACAGCGACGTAGGGCATACGGTTTTCATGGGCACCGTCCCCACCTGTGCTCCCCATTGTTCCGCTAGGTGTGATTCCGTGGCTGAAGCTCAGCTCGTCTCGGTACCAGGAGCCAGCAGAAGACGGTTCCACGGCGTTTCCGCTGTTGTGTTCCCTTCTGGTAACGGTGGTGTTAGTCCCAGCTAGCACGTTGGCGGCATCTTTAGATTGGGAGCGGACGGAGAAGCTGAAAGAAAGGTTGGTTGTGCCAAATGCCAAACGGTGAACATGAGCCGGCATCTCATCAGCAGAGAAAGGACTGATTCAATGAGTGTTTTCCAGATTTTAAAAAACAATGTTTTGATCATCGACGGGGATAAGTCCTATACGGATTCCGTCGACAATTTTTTAGCAGACGCCGGGGCTGTATCCGTCCCGAAATCTGTCATCTATGACGATTCTCAGGAATGCTGCGTTGTAGACGGGACCTTCCTGGGATATCCAAATGCTACTTACAGTGGTTACTGCGACAGAATCCAGGCCCTGCTAGACGCACAGGCCAAACGGACCCATGTGGCACCGGCTGCACCGACTCCGGAAGAGCAGAAGGCCAGTATCAAAGCTGACTATGACAGTGCGGTCAAAGAGTTGTCTGACTCCATGGCAGTGGCTTTACTGACTGGTGATACCGATGCCCAGGCAAGCATCCGGGGGGACTTTTCCGACCTGCAAAAAGCATATAAGGAGGCGATGGACGATGTTCAAGGTTCCGAAACGCTGTGAGTTCTGCGCTCATAAACTGGTAGACGGTAAGTGCGTCAACCCGGCCTGCATCGCATACAAGCCGGAACAGCCAGCAGAAGACAAGAAAGAAGGTGAGTCCAAATGACTACACGAGCGATTGTGCCGAACGGCGACGGTGAAGGCTCCCTGGGAACAGTGACGGCTAAGTGGGGCGCCGTCTACTCGTCTGACCCGGCCAGCGGCGAAAACTCTGGCCAGGTGCCCACCACAGCGTGGGTCCAGAAACTCCTGGCCGATGCCCTGGCGAAACAGAAGACGGCCTACGAGCAAGCCATCAGCACGGCAGTTTCGGCCGCCAAAACTCAGGCAAAGCTGGACGCCCACCCCGTCGGCAGTTACTACTGGAGCAACGACAGCACGAGTCCGGCTACCCTTTTCGGTGGGACGTGGGAAGCCCTGCCCCCTGGTTACACGCTGATTGCCCAAGGGTCCGGGAGCGACTCTTTCGGCTCTTTCACGTACACTACCGGGCAAAAATACGGCGAACGGAAACATCAGCTCACCATCGATGAACTGGCTAGTCACAGCCACACATACTGGCTCGATACGACTAAAAAAGGGACGTCGAGAGACACTGGTGATTGGTTCGTCGACGCCGGTACAATCGGCTCCACTGGTGGCATGCCACGGTCTACGGATGCCGCTGGTAAAAGCGTACCCCACAACACCCTGCCTCCGTCCATTGCCTCCTACGGCTGGCGTCGGACCGCCTAGGCCGTGCGTTTCCAGCAGTATGCACCGACTGACGGCTGGATATTGTTATGCGGAATATTCCCGCCACTGTCCAGAGTGCTTGCGATTTCATCATTGGATGAGTTCCATGCAGATTGGATGCAGTTTGACTGTGGTCCATCATCATATAGTTTGGTATTGGAAAAAGACTTTGGCTTCCGATCATACTGATGGTGATGTGATGGCATTTCATCGATGGCACTCATGCGGTACGCTTCCACCCATAAGCTGCTATGCAAGGAGGGAGGTTTTCATGGGGTTGGTCGCCGCCAGCTGAACCCATATCTCCGGTTTGCCATTTTGTCACCCCTTCATGGTCAGTGAGACACCATGATTCGGTTCCGGAGTTACTATTCCTGTTTAAAGTATGGCTGTGCGATGGCATCTCATCGATGGATACCTGGAAAAGCAATTTTATGCCATTTTATCCCATTTCACTCCACTTTATGTCCTTGACAAAGCCCAGCTAAACCCGTACTAAGCACACACCCACACCAAGACACAGAGTGGCTTTTGCTCTGCATCCATGGACCGTGGCTACAACCTTACTACACCCTGTCTATGGCCTTCCGCAGGTCTGACAGAGCCTTGTGTGTGTATGTCCCTTTAGTGATGCCGGGTCTGGCGTGGCCCAGAATCATCCGGATGGTTGTCTCATTGACTTCCGCCCGGTCAAGGAGCGTGGCCAGAGTGTGGCGGCACTCATGAGGTGTGTGCTTCATCCCGACCGCCTCCATGGCCTTGTCCCAGAGCCTACGGAAGCTGTCATAGGTCTGACACGGGCAGATAGCCCCGGATACTTTCCGTTCTGTGAGCATCCCCAGGATACGGTGATGGATGGGGATTTTACGGATCCCGGCAGCTGTCTTTGACTGCTTAATGTCGATGTACCTCTGCCGGACATTGATGTCACCTGGACGGAGAGCGATAAATTCCCCGACTCTCATGCCTGTATAGATGAGGATGAGGGCATCAGCGACGCCGGGGACATCCAGCGACCGCCATAGCTTGCCTATCTGCCTGGCTGTGAATGGCTTTTTATGGTAGACGATGGTGTGCTTCGGGAGCTCGATGAACGGACTCAAATTGTGGTCCACGATGCCGTTTTTGATGGCGTACTTATACATCTGGCTCAGCAGGACACGGCATTTCTTCCGGGTGCAGTAACCGGCTGGGACAGCGTCTATGGCTGACTGTAAATCCGAGTAGGAGATGGAGCCGAAAGGCATAGCGTGGAGCGAGCTCAGATGCCTGTAGCTGATGGAGTAGGCCTGACGGCTGGACAGGGATACATTCGGGAAATGCCTCTGGCTCCATGCGGCATAGACGGCGGAAAACGTGACTTGATGGGTGGGTGTGCAGTGATTAATCTCGACAAGATACTCAAAAGCCTCTTGATACGACTCAAAATATCCCAAAGCTCGCTGCCGTCCATCTATGGTCTTTTTGACTACATACGGCCGCCTCCGATTCCCTTGCAGTTTATAAACGGTGCCGTATCCATTCGGTAATCTCATGACAACACATCTCCTTATAAGTCATATAAGGAGCATTTTACCAAAGGAGGTGGCCTATGGATGTATCACTAGGTGACATCGTAGCCGTCTTGACTCTGCTGGGCGGGGCTCTGGTGTGGGTCATCCACGTGATCATAAGCCCGCTCAAGGTCCTGCTGGACCGTGTGGTCAAAAGCCTTGATAAGCTAGATGAAACGCTCAGCAAGGAACGTGCCAGGCGGGAAGAAATCGAAATCCGGCTGGAAGCCATCGAAGCCAGGGGGAAGAGCAACTCCCACCGCATAGATGACCTGGAGGAGCAGCAGAAAAAATGTTTGAACAAATCGCTCATAAACTGAAAAGAATGAAGCAGCTTCGTCTGACGATTCAATCCGTATGGCTGTTCCGATTCATCGTTTTTATAGGGCTGGCGCCTTTCACGCTGGCCCTTTTTCTATGGGTATTTGCCCTGGCAACAGGGCTCCACGAAGAATGGCTTTTTAAGATGATCGACGCTGCGCTGCACATCGGAAATCAAGTCCTGGGACCGGCCGTTGTCTCCGGGCTGCTGAACATAGTGCCCAGGGTGACCGACTCTAATGGCGACGGCGTCCCGGACATAGACGAAAGGGAGGAAAAAACTGATGAAAAAAGTGACACTGGAAGACATCCAGACCATGGCTGAGGCATCCCGTGCCCAGCTCTGGGAGGATGCCCGGAACATGCAGCGAGATGTCAAGATTTATCTGCACTGGACAGCCGGGAGATATGGCCAGCTTTTTGACGACTACCATCTCAACATCGATCAGGACGGCTCCATCTATGCCAGCACCGACGACCTCAGCGAGACCCTGGCCCATACCTGGCACCGTAACACGGGGGCTGTAGGTGTGGCCCTGTGCTGCTGCTATGGTGCAGACACGGCAGACCTGGGAGACTATCCGCCCACTGCCGCTCAGATCGAGGCCATGGCCCAGGTGGTGGCCGTGCTGGCCAAAGCCCTGTGGCTGACCATCGACCGGGACCGGGTGCTGACCCATGCGGAGGCAGCGGATAACGTGGACGGTCTGCTGCCCGTAGGAGATGAGTATGGCCCGCAGACCACCTGTGAGCGCTGGGACCTGCAGTACCTAGGCACCGATGAGAGCCCCCAGTGGACCACCGATTACGACGACCCCTGGACCGGGGGAAACATCATCCGGGGCAAGGCCATCTGGTACAGACAGCAGATGGGAGAGTGACTCCGATGACTGATATGCAGGATCCTGGCACCCGGAAAAAGATCCTGGCGGCGGCGGCAGGCCTGTGCCTGCTCTGTCTCCTGGGGGACATGATCTATGGATGCAGTCGGGAGCACCAAAAAGAGCAGCCGACGGTGATGCCGTACCAGGATACCACGGACCCGGTCAAAGCTGCCGACCAGCTCAAGCTGTCCGATGACTCCGCCAGAGAGGTGACCAAAGAGATCTATCGGATCCAGCAGACCCAGCCCACGCCCCATGTGACTTACTACGTACAGGCCCCGGATCTGACGGCCGGAGCGGAGACCGTGGCCCGGGACATCCAGGAGGATAAACCCTCCGTTCCGGCAGCCGCACGGGAAAAGACGGACCGCACCGTGGTGACGGCCGATCATGACCACCAGAAGGTGGATGTCTATAAGGTTAGCTTGCGCAAGCCTCATAAGATCAAAGCCGGGCTGATGACCGCCGACGGCAAGACCTACGGTGGTATCGGCTACCAGGCAGGCCGCTGGGAAGGTATGGTCTATACCCGCAACGGGAGGAAAGTGGACGCGGCGGCCATTACCTATACCCTGGCGGAGTGGTAAAAGAAAACCCGTAAGGCTAGGAAATATCTGGCTTTACGGGTGATTTTTTTGTTTAAAAGCATTGACAAATAAGCAAGAAAGTAGTATACTTAAATCATCAAGAGGAAGGGAGGTGCGAAAGATGTGATAGAAAAATTAAAGGCAGCTGCCGAAAATTTCATTTTCTGGATTTCATTCATCCAAGCGATGATATGGACATGGAAAATGACGAAATCGGCAAAGAAAAAGCTCCGGAAACTTCTCAAACAGTCCAAAGCGAAGAAGTAACCAGAGCCACCGGGGAGCCAAAAGGTTCCCCACCTGCCTTGATTTTATCACATGAGTATCATGAAAACAATCATTTTTATCACGGCGGTAGTGGTTGTTGGTATGCTGCTCAGCCTTTCATCTATAGACTGGAGCAGCTGGGTTAAAGGGCTTGCCTGCGGCGGTGTTATTAGCGCCTGGGTAGTGTACTTTGGCCTGGGGAGGGATTTTCGTGGAAGAAACTAAAAACGGTTGGGGCGGACGTCGCCCCAACCAAACCGGAAGACCAAAAGGCACAATAAAACCGGAGGGTGTACGTTCCCAGCACCAGCTCCGTGCTTATGACGAAGAGTGGGATCTGATTCGGCGTTTTGCCAGGCTGGTAAAGCATGGAAAAATGGAAGCCTGTAAAGCTGCATTGGGCCAATTAGAAGCGGCAGACGGCAAAAAAACGGCAAAAAAACCATAGGAAATATAGTGCTATATCCAAAAAATATCACCTTGCAAAAAATGGCCACCGTGATATATACACGCTCTGCCAATTCATGCAAAATTTCCCTTCATTTAATATATTACCCGAAATAATTAAAAAGAGGCCCGTATTCCCAGTGGATACGGGCTTTTTCTGTATGACGGCAAAAACACGGCAAAAATATTTCAATATAGGTTTCCAATGGCCTGGATGGCTATCTTGTTGATGTCTTCCGTATAGTCGACATAGACGGCCGACACAGTGGCCACAGTGTCCCCTAAAACATGAGCGACCAGGTTAATGTCTCCGGTCCCGGAAAGCAGCAATGTAGCAAATGTATGCCTGAGACTGTGAAATGATCTGCCAGGAAATTCCTTCCTGATCAGTGTGTTGATGGCGGTTCTGGCCGGAAGCACCCGGTCCAGGGGGAATACCGTCCCAGTAATTGTCATGGGCTGAGATTTCTGCCAGGCTGCCAATGCTTTGAGAATGGTGGGGGAGGCCGGTACTGTCCGGTTACTGTGAACCGTCTTACACAAAGATATGCCGTAGGTCTTTGGACCTGTGAGGGCATACTGCTGATGAACAGAGATGGTTTGCTTCTGCCAGTTTATGGCAGTCCACGGCAGACCTGCAATTTCACCGAACCGCATACCGGTTCCTGCCCCGATGGTTACCATCAGATGCCTTATGGGCCATGGCTCCAGCATCTTCAAAAGCTGAGTCAGTTCTTCCCTGGTAAAAGCCCGCAGTGCTTTGGGAGTTTTATCCTGCGGCAGTTTAATCCCTTTGGCAGGGTTGACTTTTATGATGTTGTACATCTTTACGGCATGTTCCAGGACAGGCGTAATAAACCGCAGCCGTGACTTCCTGGTGCTGGGCTTACAATTGCCTTTCAGCAGGGCATTGGTGATATCTGCCGTGCTCAGATCCCGGATAGGAATATCAGCCACGGGCCCCAGGCTGACAATGCCATCATAATAATTTTTCCTGGTATTGTAGGCCAGGGCTGTTTTTCTATCCCTGGCGAAAATCGGGAAAAAGTCCCGCAGGGAAATATCTTTCAGCCTTATATCATCTGTAAGGCCAGCTGTCTGCTTTACCTGGGCAAGCAAAGTATCCTGGTAACGCCTGGCTTCCCGTTGATTCTTGAAGCCTTGTTTGGTCTTTTGTTTCCATCTATGACCAACCTTATACGACAAGATCAGACACACGCTGCCGTTTTTCTCCCGGTAAGAGAATGTATATTCCATAAAAAATCAGCCTCCTTTGCTGGATTGCAGGGGGCTGGCTGTGGTAAAATGATACAGTAAGCCCCTGTGGACGAGGTGGGTTACACTGTCCCTGCTGGTATTTGCGGTACCGGCAGGGATTTTTTATTTACTCTTTTAATCAGTTAATAGACCGTGTAACTGTACGAATTATTTCTTTTCCAGCTTCTTCACCAGCTTGTCGAAATCAGAAACAATTTTCTGCTTTGGATTGAAGAGCTTGTATTCTTCCTTTGCTCTGGCATCAGCCTGCTTTTTGGAAATGCGGCCTTTGTCGTGCAGGACCTGGTAACGGCGAAAATGGATAAATTCATCTACACATTTGGCAAATTCTTCCATGGTGAATGTATTCTCCCGTTCAATCAGATCCTCGATGTAGTCAAAGAAACCACTCACCAACCGTTCTAGTTTATGAATTTGATCCTGGGTCAGGTAATTCTTGGCTACCGTTACATCAGAAGCCAGGATCCTGCCATCCGGGGAGTCTTTCCATGTTGTCAGCCCCATGCGCTCTTTTTCATGGTTTGCCCGCTGCCAGATGATTTCGGCTGCGGTCTGGCCGGTAATGGCATAATGGAATTTGTTTTGGACCATGGCATAAAAATCTCTGGCTGCCTGGGAATTTTTATCGTAGTCGATAGAGCATTCTGCAAAGATGTCGGTGATCTGCAGCCAAATACGGCGCTCACTGGCACGGATGGAACGGACCCGTTCCAGCAGTTCCCGGAAATAATCCTTGCCGAAGACAGCTTTGCCTTGTTTCAGTCGTTCGTCGTCCAGGACAAAGCCTTTGCGGATGTATTCATTCAGGACCTTGGTGGCCCAGATCCGGAACTGGGTGGCCCGGCGGGAATTGACCCGGTAGCCGACGGAAATAATGGCATCGAGATTATAATAATTCTGGGTCCGTTTCACATTGCGGTCGCCTTCATTTTGAACTTGTACAATTTTTGTACAAGTTGCCGCTTCTAATAATTCACCTTCTTGATAAACATTAGATAAATGTCGGCTTATTGTTTGAGTCGTTACCTCAAACAGTTCAGCCATTGCCTTCTGGGTGATCCACAGGGTATCATCTTTCACGATGGCATTGATATTCACATCAGTATCTTCCATGTGGTACAGGAGCACCTGCATTTTCTGTACTTCATTTGTCATTTTCTTCATCCTTCCTTTTACACGATTTCGCACGATTCCAAACCGCCGCCAACCCGCACCACGCCTTATGGACAGCTGTTTCGGCGGTTTCGTTTCAAACGATTTCGTACGATTTCTTTCGATTCATGATTTTTTGACTTGCTTATGCCTCGATTCAACTCGATTTATGACTTCATCCCACGATGGTACTTTATGATAATTACTCAATTCCTTTGCATAGCGTACCAAATTAGGTATTTCACTAATTATGTCTACGATTGTCTTATGAGTTTCCCATCTTACATCGTCCTTGGTTAAAATTTGGATAGAATGACCAGTTCTGGAAAATTTTACTCTTCCGATTTGCATTCCATAATAAGTCAAATTCAAGGTGCCATCACTCATGGCCTCGGTGTGGAGATAGTTGATGCCTACTGAAGCGAGTTGCGTTTTTAATTCTTGAAAGAAAATAGTTTCATTTTTCTGGATTTCTTTCTTGGTGTAGATAAACCTTCTTCGTTCATCCATGATGCTTCACCTCCGTCCTAGAATTGAAAATAGCAACCCAGCGGATTAAGTTTGATTTCCGATATCATTGATTACCCGATCTTAGTGACCGGGATTTTTTTGCCTTTAGAACTTCCGCCGCAACTCGACTACTTTTCCGATAATTCGGATAGGCAATTGCTCACACTGTTCCTTGGTGTAAGTGTGGGGCTCATAGACTGCCACATTATAGCCGATGAGTGTCAGGCCAGAAGGGGACTCCTGTACCTTTTTTACTGTAGCCTCATCCCCATTTACCAACACAATGGCTACTTCGCCGTTTTCTACGGTCGGTTGCTGGCGCACAATTACTACGTCACCTTCCCGCAGCACGGGTTCCATGGAGTGGCCCTTGATTTCCAGGGCAAAGTATTCGCCGCTGTGTCCCATTTCTTCCGGGATTTCTTCATAGTCCAGGATGTCCGTCACGGCCTCCAGGGGCACACCGGCAACTACTTTTCCCAGGACTGGAATCCGATACCCACCTTTGATTTTCTGCATGATGGTACTTGTTGTAGTTTCGGATGGTGGATTTGTACCTTTGTCTCCAAATACTAAATAAGCAACATCCACATCTAACGCCTTGGAAAGTAAATAAGTGTTTTTCTGTTTTGGGAGAAATCCTCCAGAGAGGTAGCGTGAAATAGTAGCTTTACTGATTTTAGCCTTTTCTGCTAACTCTGATGCTGACATATTTGATGCGTTCATTGCCGCCCGTAAACGATCTGCAAAAGTGCTCATAACATGAAGCCTCCCTTAATTTTATCTCTTTAAATTATACTTTCTTTGTTGCGAAATGACAACAAACTTTATTTTTATAATAAAAAACTGTTGCTAAAACGAAAAAACCGTGCTATATTATACGTGTGGTTACGAAAACGTAACAGAAGGAGGTGAAATTATGGAATACGATTATAGTGTCCTGCGTGGCCGGATTAAAGAAAAGTTCGGAAGTGAATCTGCGCTGGCGTCTACGATTGGCATGAACCGTTCAACGTTTAGCCAAAAAATCAATAATCAAAGTGAATTTTCCCAGCAAGACATGATTCAAATTATGTCTGCTCTGGAAGCCGATACTGGACTAATCGGGCTATACTTTTTTACTCCAAAAAGTTACGAAAACGAAACAAAAGAGCGTGGTGTAGAGAGGAGGTCCAACTATGGAACGTTATTACATCAAGGGAGCAAATGGCATATTTGAGCCGGGACAGAAAAAGCGGAACTATGTGGACGCTGACGGAACCCTGTACACCGTGTGGGTGAAATGGGTTGCTGGCCAGTGCATCTACCGGCCGCATTGGAAGCCATGATTGTCTTTGCAATCTGCTTGAAAAAGGACTTCTTCAGCGACAAACGGGAAAGGGGGGAGGAAGGATGGAAAGACAAAAAATCGAGCGGTTCCTGGAACTGCTGGATGGAGTAACCGAAAAGGAATGGAGTGTCCTCAAGAGTACGGGTGACCGTTTGTATAAAATGGCTGCTCTGGAAAACACTCCATTGATCAACAAAAGGAGTATTGCCTATTTTGCTGATGAAATTGAAGCCACCATTCACATCTATGATGGCATCAAAGCGGAGGCAAAAAGGATGGCAACAAAATCAACAAACGGAAAGGAGGAAGAATGAACATGACTCAGGAAACAAAACCAACTTTTGGCAACGGAAAAGTTACTTCGCTGGAATTGAATTCTGGAATTAAAAGAATCAACGGATTGATATTGGCGAGAAACGATGTTGCTAACGGACGAGAACTGACAGAAATCCCTACGATGTTGCAAGAAAAATATGATGACCTGAATACCCTTATTACTCAGATCATCATATTGGAAGCTGCTTATATCGGCAGAGAATGTTTCACCTTAACTCCGGATGACTTGAAAATATATCATCCGTAACTGGACCATAATCTTTTATCACGAAAACTTCACCTTGAAAAAGGACTTCTTCGTGGATGCAAGATTTGGAAACCCATTCTCCTGACCAATATTTCACAGCGTCTTCTCTGTATGTTGGAAGGAAACCGAACCTTGGCGTTAAAAAGGCATCATCAGCTACATGAATGTTTCCTGTACATGAAAGCTTATAAAGATGCTTCTCGGGTGAAAGTTCTTCCCTCCAATATGTTACTTTGTCCATTAATTGATCTGCTCGAAGTAACCAAAGACAGGTCTTCCGAGATGGCAAAGAAGGGAAGCTTGCCAGACGGATATCTTCAAAAATTCGTTCCCTAGCATACAGTTGATATTCTTTTAACAATTCAACACACTGGTTCCATCCTATAGCTCCGGTATATCCGAAGTTATCAAAGCTTTTGAAGAATGGATTCACCTTTTTCCCTATAACTTCTCGTTGGCCTTCTTTAAAAGTTCCAATGTGATAAAAGATTTCGTCTTTTACTTGATCCAAAATATTCACCTCCCTTCTCCTGGTCATTATACCAGAAAGAAGGAAATGGAATTGAAAGGAGTGTGATATACATGGAAAAGCTGGTGCTGAAGGCCGATGAAGCGGCGGAAATCCTGAATGTTGGGATTTCATCTATTTACGACATGCGAAATCGGAACGTCCTACCTCAGCTTGCAGATCTGCCAGGGGTACGATTCCGGGCAAAGGACGTATATGCCCTGGCCAAACTCAAACAGAACCAGGAAGAGTACAGCCCATACCAGTTCCGGCAGCTCCAGACTGAGCTGGCCAACGAAAGGGCAAGGAACCAGAGAATCCGTTCTGCTGCCCTGGCTCTTTTGACAGCGATTTCAGAGGAGGGAATGTGATGGATGATGCAATGATGGAAACCATCCGGGCCAATGCCCGATATTATCGACTGGCCAATGGCATGTCAGGTACCTATATCGGTGAGGCTATAGGCTACGATGCCAGCTGGGTGCAGCAGTTCGAAGCAGGAGCAATCCAAAAGCCGAAACCGGCTGACCTGATCAAGCTGGCCCATGCCCTGGGACTTCGGCTCAGTGACCTGGTCAAGACAGAACCCAACCTACTGCTGTATCTCAGCCCCGAAGAACATCGGATTGGAATGGAAAATCTGGAAAAGATCCGGCACCATAGAGGATTATCAAAGAGACAGTTTAATCTGTACCTGGGTCTTAGCGAGGGTCATTACAACAAAGTCCTCAATGGCTACGGAAATTTCAGTATCAAAACCTGGTGGAAAATTGCAGATTCCCTGTTTATGGATCTGCGGAAATTGATAAGGAGCCATGAAGATGACGTATAAGATCACTGACGAATTCCTGGATTGTGTGGACCGGCTTCTGGACTCCGTGATGGAGATGTCCCAGCACGCAGACCCCATGACCGCTTCCGGAGTTACTCTGGTTGAACTCAAGCGTTTCGAGTTGGTTCGGGACAATGCGGTCCGGGTTTGCGACGCTATGGAAGACGGATTCCCTGAATATGGAAAGGATGAAGAAGATGAAGAAACAACCAAAGAATGCGCCAATTCTGGTGACGATGATCCTGCTGCCGTATTTGATAATCCGGATGGCTTTGGATGTGATCCTGATGCTGATTGATACGTTGACTGACGGATTTGACGTCCTGGGTCCCCGGTTCCAGGGAATCGTGATTGGCTTCTTCGGGGCAATCAGCCTGCTTATTGTCGCCATCAACCTGGCAATCTGGGGGTAAGCCAATGATGAACGGAAACAAAGAGGCCCGTCAGCATGGCAGTGCTGGCGGACCTGGTGAATCTATCCCGATTCACCTCTAGTATACCACGGAGGAAAGAGTATGAAAATCAATACGCTGGAAATCGAGAACGTCAAACGGGTGAAGGCGGTCAAGCTGGAACCTTCTGCCAACGGCCTTACCATCATCGGCGGAAAGAACGGCCAGGGCAAAACTTCTGTCCTGGATGCCATTATGTGGGGACTGGGCGGAGAAAAGTACCGGCCTTCTGTCCCTCAGCGGACCGGGGCCCTGGTACCGCCTTCCATCCACATCGAGTTGGATAATGGCCTGGTGGTGGAACGGAAGGGGGTGAATAGTGCCCTGAAAGTAGTGGATGCTACTGGCAAAAAGTCCGGACAGCGGCTCCTGGATGCCTTCATCAGCAAACTGGCTCTGGACCTGCCGGCTTTCCTATCTGCCACCGATAAAGAAAAAGCGGATACCCTGCTGAAAATCATCGGAGTAGGGGACCAGCTGACCGCCCTGGAAGAGAAGGAAAAGAAGCTGTACTTCCAGCGGACGGAAATCGGCCGGTACCGGGATATGAAAGAAAAGGCAGCCAAAAACATGCCCAGTTACCCGAACCTGCCGGAAACTCCCATCAGTGCCAGCGATTTGATCAAACAGCAGCAAGCCATCCTGGCCAAGAACGGAGAGAACCAGCGGAAACGGGAAAACGAAGAGTATTACAACAGGATCCTGGCAGAAGCCCAGATTGCCTTCGACAAGGCCAAAGCAGCTCTGAAACAGGCTGAACAGGACTGCCTGGCTGCTCGGAAAGCAGCTGAAGATCTCCAGGATGAAAGCACCGCTGAACTGGAAAAGAACATTGCCGACATCGAAGAAATCAACCAAAAGATCCGGATCAATGAAGACAAGAAAAAAGCGGAAGAAGAAGCCGACAGCTACAGTCTGAAATACAACCAGCTAACGGATGCCCTGGATGAAGTCAGGAACAAAAAACAGGCCCTACTGGATGGAGCAGATCTCCCCCTGCCGGGGCTTTCGGTGGAAGAAGGCAAGCTGATCTACAACAGCGTTCCCTGGGACGGCATGAGCGGAGCAGAACAGCTTAAGGTGGCCACAGCCATCGTCCGGAAGCTGAACCCGGAATGCGGTTTTGTCTTGATGGACAAATTAGAACAGATGGATCTGGATACCCTCCAGGAGTTCGGAGAATGGCTGAAGGACCAGGGGCTCCAGGTCATCGCCACCCGGGTATCCACGGGAGCCGAATGCAGCATCATCATCGAAGACGGAATGGTCAAGGGGACAACCGATGGAATTGCCCCCAGCAAGCCGAAATTCACGGCAGGAGCGTTTTAAGGAGGTATCGTAATGGAGATTACCAGTGGAGTGCTGAAACGACCTCAGAAGGTTGTGGTTTACGGCCCCGAGGGCATTGGGAAAAGCACTTTTGCCAGTCACTTCCCGGACCCGCTGTTCCTGGATATCGAGGACAGCACCAGCCAGCTGGACGTGAAACGGATCCAGGGCATCAACAGCTGGGAAATGCTGCTGTCCCTGATCAGCCAAATCAATCGGGAGCGGCCCTGCAAGACGGTGGTGGTGGATACTGCCGACTGGGCGGAAAAGCTGTGCATCCAGCATGTATGCGCCGTCAACAAAAAGGGCAGCATCGAAGATTTTGGCTACGGCAGCGGGTACGTGAAGCTGCTGGAAGAATTCGCCAAACTGCTAGAAGCCCTGAACCTGAGCGTGAAAGCTGGCATCAATGTGGTGCTGAACGCCCATGCCCAGATTCGAAAATTCGAACAGCCGGACGAAATGGGAGCCTACGACCGGTGGGAATTGAAGCTGAACAAGAAGACCACGGCCCAGACGGCTGCCATCGTCAAGGAATGGGCGGATGCACTGCTGTTCATCAACTACAAGACGGTAGTGGTGGCAGATGACAACGGTAAAAAGAAAGGGGTAGGGGGCAAACGGGTTATGTACACCCAGCATGCCAGCACCTGGGACGCCAAGAACCGCTGGGGACTACCCATGGAAATGCCTTTCGAATACGAAAGCATTGCCCGGTTCATCCCAGGAGTCGGTATCCAAAAGGCTCCTGTCCCTGCTGCGAAACCGCAGCCGGAACCGCCAAAAGTTGCCAAACCGCAGCAGCCTCCGGCAGTCACGGCCGAAGAAGTCATGGCCGCGGACCCGAAGCAGGCCACAATCCGCAAGGTGTTCGACCTGCTGAAGACGGAAAAAATCACAGAAGACAAGGTTCGGAAGGCAGTGGCAGCCCGTGGCTACTATCCGGAAGACATGAGCATCATGGATTATGACCAGGAATTCCTGGAAGGCGTCCTCCTGGGAGCCTGGCCCCAGATCAAAGCATTTATTGACCAAAACAGTTAACAGGAGGAATGAAAAATGGCTTTTGAAGATATGGGAACGGTAGTTAATCAAAATCAAGACCACGAACTGGACTGGGATTCCACTATTACCGCTGAAGGGGGCAGCAAGCCCCATGTCATTCTGCCGGAAGGGGATTACCGGTTCCTGATCGCCGGTTTTGAGAAAAAGCGGTACAATCCTAAACCTGGGAGCAAGATCCCGACCTGCTGGAATGCCCAGCTGAAGGTATTGGTCTACGAAAAGCCGGAGGACGAAGAACCAGTGGTAGAAATTCCCCACAACCTGTACCTCCACAGCACCCAGGAATGGGCCCTGGCTTCTTTCTTCCTGGCCATCGGCCAGAAGAAGCACGGGGAACCGCTGCGGATGAACTGGCAAGCCGTCCCTGGCTCCACAGGGATGTGCCATGTGAAGCCCCGGACCTATAACGGCAAGGAATACAACGACATCAAGTACTTCATCGATCCCAAGGACATCAAGCAACCTGCACCGGCAGCGCCCGCGACTGCCACCTTCCAGGCAGGCACGTTTTAAATGGCCATGGATCTCAGGCCTTACCAGAAGGAAGCTGTACAGGCAGTGGAAAACGAGTGGAAAAGCGGGCACAAACGGACCCTGCTTGTGCTTCCCACTGGTACGGGCAAAACCATATGCTTTGCCACGGTGGCCAAAGATATGGTGAAACAAGGGAAGAAGGTGCTCATCCTGGCCCATCGGGATGAGCTCCTGAACCAGGCCCAGGACAAGATTGCCAGCGCCACGGGCCTCCAGTGTGCCAAAGAGAAAGGACCGGAATCTTCTCTGGACAGCTTCTACCGGATTACGGTAGGCAGCGTCCAGACTCTCATGCGCCCCAAACGGCTGGAGATGTTCCGGACGAATGAATATGGCACCATCATCATCGACGAAGCCCACCATGCCCTGGCAGAAAGCTACCAGAGGGTTTTAACCCACTTCCAAGACGCAGATGTCCTGGGAGTCACAGCAACCCCTGAGAGACAAAATGTGGCCTGCCTGGGGGAATATTTCGATTCCCTGGCCTATGAATACACCCTGCCTCAAGCTATCCATGACGGCTATCTGTGCAAGATCAAGGCTCTGACCATCCCCCTTACCCTGGATATCCAGGGGGTAAAAACGTCAGCCGGCGACTATTCTGCCGGCCAGCTGGGGGATGCCCTAGAACCCTACCTAGAACAGATTGCCACGGAAATGGAAAAGTACTGCAGGGACCGGAAGACGATGGTGTTCCTGCCCCTGGTAGCCACTGCCCAGAAGTTCCGGGATATCCTTAATCGGCATGGGTTCCAGGCAGCTGAAGTCAATGGGAACAGCCCCGACAGGGCAAAAATCCTGTCCGACTTCGAAATCGGGAAATACAATGTACTCTGCAACGCCATGCTGTTGACGGAAGGATGGGACTGTCCGGCCGTGGACTGCGTGGTGATGCTGCGGGCTACCAAGATCCGGGCCCTGTACTGCCAGTGTGTGGGCAGGGGGACCCGGCTATCCCCGGGAAAGAAGGAACTGTTGCTCCTGGATTTCCTGTGGAACACCTCCCGCCACGATCTGTGCCGGCCGGCATCCCTGATTTGCAAGAAACAGGAAGTGGCCGACAAGATGACAGCCAACCTGGAAGAAGCAGCAGGGGAAGCCATCGACTTGGAAGAAGCGGAAGAAAAGGCTGCCACCGATATCGTGGCCCAGCGGGAAGCGGCCCTGGCCCAAAAACTGCAAGAGATGCGCACACGAAAACGGAAGCTGGTGGATCCCATCCAATTTGCCATCAGCATTTCTTCCGAAGACCTGTCCGATTATGTCCCCACTTTTGACTGGGAAAAAGCACCTGCCTCCCAGAAGCAGATTGAATACCTGCAGGCCCACGGCATCTTTGCGGATGAAGTGGCCAATGCCGGGCTGGCGTCTCTCCTGATTAACCGGCTAAAGGAACGACAGGGGCTCCACCTTTCCACACCGAAACAGATTCGGTTCCTGGAACAGAAGGGGTTCATCCATGTGGGGACCTGGAGCTTTGCTGCTGCCAGCAGCATGATCGGGCAAATTAGTGAAAACGGCTGGCATATCCCGGGCGGGATCATCCCGGCTATCTACAATCCGGAAAAGGAAATTGAAGTATGAGCAGAATCAATCTTGTGGAACTGCTGCCCTACATCGACCCTGCCGCCTGCAGCTATGAGGAATGGCTGCAAGTGGGAATGGGCCTCCAGGCGGAAGGCTTTCCCCTGGAGGCCTGGGACGGGTGGAGTCAGAACGATCCTCAGCGCTACCACCCGGGAGAATGCGCCCGAAAATGGAGCGGATTCCGGGGCAATCCCAACCCCATCACAGGAGCCACCATCACCCAGATGGCCAAAGCCAATGGGTGGAGCAGCCAGAAAAAAGAATCCCGGGAACTGGCCTGGGATGATGTGATCACAGATGATCCGGACAAAGGCGTCCTGGTGAATTCCAATCTGCTGACCGGGAAGAAATTCTTCGAACCGGGAAGCAGTTGGAAACCGGTCCAGGAGATGATCAGATTCCTTTCCACCCTGTATGACTACAACGACCAGATCTGTTATGTGACGGAATCCACCCAGCAGGACGAACGGGCCGGGAAATACATCCCGGCCAATGCAGGCCACTGGGACCGGACGGCCGGGGAAATCATCAAGTCCCTGGAGAAATGCAATGGAGACATCACCAATGCCCTGGGAGATTATGACCATAACGCCGGTGTCTGGATACGGATTAACCCCCTGGATGGCAAAGGGGTCAAGAACGACGATGTGACGGATTTCAAATATGCCCTGGTAGAATCGGATTCCCTCTCCCTGGAAAAGCAGAACGAAGCCATCCGGATTCTCCAGCTGCCGGTAGCCACTCTGGTTTACAGCGGCGGCAAAAGCCTCCATGCCCTGGTGCGGATCGATGCCAAAGACATGGTGGAATATCGGCAGCGGGTGGAATTCCTGTACAAGGTCTGCCAGAAGAACGGACTCCAGATCGACCAGCAGAACAGGAACCCCTCCCGGCTATCCCGGATTCCCGGCTGCTGGCGGGGTGACCACAAGCAGTTCCTGGTGGATACCAACATCGGGAAACAAAGCTGGGAGGAATGGAAGGAATGGTTCGAGACTGTCAACGATGATCTGCCCAACCCGGAAGACCTGGCCGATGTGTGGGACAACATGCCTGAACTGGCAGATCCTTTGATCGGCGGGGTGCTCCGGCAGGGGCATAAGATGCTGATCGCCGGGCCCAGCAAGGCGGGGAAATCCTTTGCCCTGATCGAACTGACCATTGCTATCGCCAACGGCACCAAATGGCTGGACAGCTTCGACTGCGCCCAGGGAAGAGTGTTGTACGTGAACCTGGAACTGGACCGGGCCAGCTGCCTGCACCGGTTCCGGGACGTGTACAGGGCTCTCCAGCTGCCTACGGACAACCTGGGGAATATCGACATCTGGAACCTGCGGGGCAAGGCCATCCCCATGGACAAGCTGGCCCCCAGGCTGATCATGCGGGCTGCCAACAAGAAATACATGGCGGTGATCATCGACCCTATCTACAAGGTCATCACAGGAGACGAAAACAGCGCTGACCAGATGGCCCATTTCTGCAATCAGTTCGACAAGATCTGCACGGAACTGGGCTGTGCCGTGATTTACTGTCACCACCACAGTAAAGGGAACCAGGGCTTCAAGAAGTCCATGGACCGGGCCAGCGGCAGCGGGGTATTTGCCAGGGACCCGGATGCCATGCTGGATATGATCCAGCTGCGGGTGAAGAACCAGGACCCGGACGATATTTCCACTGCCTGGCGGATTGACGGGACGCTCCGGGAGTTTCCCAAATTCCCGCCGGTGAACGTATTCTTCCAGTATCCCATCCACATCCCGGATGCCAGTGGCCTGCTAGCCATGGCAGCGGAAGAGGGAAGCATCGAGACCATCCGGGAAGATGGGCGGAAAGAAGGAGTCAAAGCCAGACAGGAAAAAATGCAGAGCAAGAAAGAAATGCTGCCGGCTGCTTTTGATTGCTGTGTGAACGAAGCTGGAGAAGCTTCGATGGAAGATGTAGCGGAATACCTGGAAATTTCGGTCAAAACACTCAAGCGATACCTAAAAGAACAGACGGAATTAATGTCCCGAGATGGGTATCTTGTAAAGAATAATAATTGATAATTATTATTCGCATGTGGACACGACAGTTTATATATATAGTCATGTCCATTCCTATATGTGTCCTTGATGGGATAGGGGAACATGTGTGGGGATGAAATCTCCCCACACACATGTCCCTCTCCTATCCATCAGGCAGACACATTGAAAAGTGATTTCCAAAAATTAAAAAAACGTTAACCTAAAGCTGGATACAGTTAACAAAAGGAGAAGAATTATGAAAATCAAATTTCAGCGGCTGAAGATATATGAGTTGCTGCGCGATGTGGATACAAGATATAGATTGATGAATGGATTCCAAAAATACCTTAAAGACGAAGTTGAAAAGTTTTTTGAAGACTACCCTCATCATGATGTTCTTGACCTTATGGATGATTTCAAGATTTTTTCCGCCTTAGTTGAATTGGCGATTAATGGAGACGCCGACAATTGGGATGATGAAGTGAAGGAGGACTTATAATGAGCAAATCAAACGAAGCTACAGCAAAGCTTTTGAAACTGGCAGCGGAGAATCCCACCCTGCCGATCGTGGCTATGGTGAATTATGAAGTCGTGGCAGGAGATGACTTCAGCTATTGGACCGGTGAGATTTGCGAAGTAGGCATCGAGGAACTGTGGTCAAGCCAAGCTGACGACCGAATCTGGTCTCGGGAAGATGCCGAGGATGAATTTGAGGCATTCGTGGAAAGCAATGCTCCCAATGAGAATTTGGTGAAGATTGAATGCTTGACGGACGACAAGATGTACGAGCAAGCGGCCATGGAATGGATTGATAAACTTCCGTGGACTAAATGTATTGTGCTTTTTGTTGAGACCCCTGATGAATTGACTACAAAAGAGACCCTGAAATGAGGTAGAAAAAGCCATGAAACTCCAGGCGTTGATAAAGAAAATCAGAGCCAGTTATAAATACTGGCATGAGATTGCTGAACATGGTTGCAGTGATCCTTTTTGGGAAGATGGCTGTGATCTGAATCTGATCAGGAATCATATCATTTGGCTCAGGGGCCAAATCAAAGAAGAGACCAAAGAAGAAATGAAGCCGATTCCAAGAGAATTTTACTGGGCTCTTCCGCCGGAAGTCCCTAATACTTTCATGGTAAAACATGGCCAGTATTATCAGGCAAGGTTCAGCAACTGGGATAAAGAACGACTCAGCAACATAGTTCTAACCGCTGATACTGACATGGCGCTTTTTTAGAAGGACGGTGAAACCATTGATCAACGGAAAGAAGAAAGGCAAGAACGGGGAGCTGGAAGTGGTCCGGCTCTGCCGGGCCCAGGGCTATGAAGCCAGGCGCTCTGCCCAGTACTGTGGAAACAATGAAGATGGCACTGCCGATGTGGTAGGGCTACCGGGCATTCACATCGAAGTCAAACGGGTGGAGCACCTGAACCTGGATGATGCCCTGGCCCAGGCTTCCAGGGATGCAGGCAAGACTACTGGACACATTCCGGTTGTATTCCATCGGAAAAACGGGACTGGCTGGAAGGTAACCATGAGCGCCGATAACTGGTTTCAGCTCTATCGGGAATGGGAAGCGGGAGGGAAGCCATGAAAGTCGTGGACGCCAAAAAGCAGGAAGCCAGAATTAAAAAGCGCTGCACTGGATGTCAGTGGGCAAGCCCAAAGGAATTCCAGAAGTATAACAGGCTTTGGCCGTTTGTGACCTGTACTGGCTGTGCTGGAAAGAAATGTTTTGAGGTGACTATTTGCCCATATCGGGAGGAATGAAAATGAGCATGTACAGCATGAAATGGGAGCGAATGAAGGAGGCGCTGTCATAATGGAACAGGGAATCAGGATCCCCGGCGTGAGCCGTCAGGAGCTGAAGCGTATCAAGGCCATGAGCCTGCCGGAGTTCCGCCTCTGGCTGCTGGAATATAGCAGCCAGATCTACAACCTGGGCATCGGCGATTGCCGGGATGCCCTGCGGGCGGAATTCGGCTTTGGGGACGTCCGGCTTAAGAGGATGACTGACCATATTACAAAGGTTATGACTGAATTTGCAAAGGAGGAAAATAAATGAATGATACCCTTCTGGAACTCAAAGTCAATCTTCAAAACATCAGCAATGAATTGGGGACTGCGGAAGCAGAATTTTCCTACCTGTCTGTGAAAATCAAGCCATCTTCCACCAGGAGCCAGAAACATGATGTACTGATCCAGGCTCTGGACCGGATCAGTAAACTGCGGGAACGGCTGAAAAACGAGGAAAATGCCATCACAAAGGAGCTGAGCTGCTTATGATCGGGAAACTCTACAAGCTGAGCCATGTGGGTACTTTCCACCAATGTGCCAACTGCCAGCTGACCTATTTCGAAGGTACCACGGGAAAATGGCCCTGGAGGATTTTCTACCATCACCAGGTGAAAAGATTCTGCACCTACCGGTGCATGCGGGATTTTATGAGGAGGAACCATATACGATGAATACTGAACGATGTGTGAAATGTGATCACTGTGAACTAGAAGATTTCTTCTGGGACGGCAAGAGGCTCTGCTTACTTTACCGTTGCCGGATCTATCGGGACACTGTCCAGAAGGTTGCGGTCAAATGTCCCTACCATCTTAAGACAAATAAGCCCACAGGAGATATGATCCGGCATCCAGACCACTACACTTTCCGGGGGCGGGAGGCTATCGAGGCTGTCCGGATCATGACCGGGAAATCTGAAGGGCAGGCTGCCTACTTGGAAGGCTGTGCTGTGAAGTATCTTTACCGATACCCCCGCAAAAATGGAAAACAGGACCTGGACAAAGCCATCCAGTGCATCATGATGCTGCGGGATCATCTGTACGGCAAAGAAGACAAAGAATAGGAGGTGCATCTCCAGGATGGTACAGGAGATATACCGAAAGAGAATCAAATATGCCCTGGAATGCAGCTATGAACTGCAGGCTAATCTGGAAATCCTGAAGGAAGAAATCATCCAGGATACGGCTGCACTCCATACTATCCCGGGACCGAAAACCGCCAGGTACGGCCCTGACGGTGAAAATGGTGGCGGATCCAGGTCTTCCAGTCCGGAGGAAGCTTTCTGCCTGCGCAAGGAAGAGATGGAAGAACGGCTGGAAGCGAAAAAGAAAAAGCTTTATGATCAGCAGATGCTGATTGAAAGGGTGGACAAGGGTCTGCATCGGATGCCGGGAGATTATGCAAAGATTCTCCGGTGGAAGAGCGGTTACAAGACCCGCAGGCTTACCTGGGTACAGATTGCCAACCGGATGGGGGAGGAAGACCCCAGCTACTGCCGGAGAAAGTACAGCAAGGCCCTGGATATCCTAACCGGCATCGTCTATGGAGCAGAGGCTTCACCCATTCAGGGAGTTCTGGAACTGGATACCAGCGAGGAACAGGGAGAGATTCTTTGAGTTCCACATTTCGACAGAAATCGACAGAAATACCGGTTTATCCATGGTAAAATAGTAGTGTGAAAGTTCGGGAACAGCAGACCGTGAAATCTGCCAGGTTCTTACTATCACAACTCAAAGCCTCCTGAGAATACACCTCTAGGGAGGAAAGGGGCCGCCCCTGGCCCCTTCTCCATATGCTTATTGAAGACGTCCGTCAGGGCGTCTTTTTTATTTAGGTGGTGATGCGATGAGTCACAAGTTAACTGAAAAACAGACCAAATTTGTGGACTATTACATCGAAACCGGTGGGAATATCACAGAAGCGGCTAGAAGGGCTGGGTATAGTGAAAAAACTTGCAGGGTGATTGGACAAGAAAACCTGCTAAAACCTGCCATAAAATCCGCCATTGACGCCCGGCTGGCCGAACTGAAGAGCCAGAGGACGGCGGATGCCACTGAAGTGCTAGAGTATCTGACGGCAGTCATGAGAGGTCAGCAGATGGATGAAACTGTTGTTGTGGAAGGCACTGGAGACGGCCGGAGCTCTGCCAGAAAAATGCAGGTGAGGGTTGCCAGCCGGGACCGGAACAAGGCAGCGGAACTGCTGGGCCGGGTTTATGGAATCTACAATGACAAGCTGAAGCTGGAAAATGCGCCTGTCCCAGTGATAGTAGATGATATTGATGAAGGGGGCGGGGGTAATGAGTGATGCAGTTCGTGTGAGCTTATCCAGCCTCCTGGCTCCATCTTTCTATGGCCTGCACCGGGCAGTGAAACACCATGACTACACCCATTACTGGCTGCGGGGCGGCCGTGGCAGCACGAAATCCTCCTTCATCAGTGTGGAAATTATCCTTCAGATGATGCAGCATCCCAATGTGAACGGAGTGGCATTCCGGAAAGTCGGAAACACGGCCAGAAACTCCATTTTTGAACAGCTCTTGTGGGCCATACAGCAGCTGGGAGTCAATGCTTACTGGAAAAAGACATTCTCTCCCTTGGAGCTGACCTACCTGCCGACCGGGCAGAAAATCCTGTTCCGGGGCCTGGATGAAGAGAACAAAGGGAAGTCTATCAAGTGTTCCAATGGCTATTTTGGCATTGTGTGGTTCGAGGAACTGGCAGAGTTCTCCGGGCCTTCAGAAATTGACACTACACTACGGTCCCTGCTCCGGGGCGGGCCGGAATACTGGGTTTTCTATTCTTATAACCCACCAAAATCCAGAGATTCATGGGTGAATCAGGATGCCCTGGTGGATACTCCGGACCGGATTGTTCATACATCTTCCTACTTGGACGTTCCCAGGGAATGGCTGGGGGAACAGTTCTTCCTGGAAGCAGAAAAGCTGAAGCAGAAAAACGAAACACTCTACAAGCATGTTTACCTTGGGGAAGTGACCGGCACCGGCGGGGCTGTGTTCGACAATGTGGAAGCGCTGCCCATGACGGCAGAACAGATTGGGCAGTTTGATCGCAGATATTTTGGTCTGGACTTCGGCTTTGCCGTGGACCCTCTGGCCTTTGTGGCCATGCACTACGACGCTAAACATGAAGATCTGTACATCTTCGATGAAATCTATCAGCAGAAGCTGACCAACCGGAATGCGGCGGAACTGATTAACCGAAAGTATCCTGCTGTGAGAGTTCTGGGGGACTCTGCAGAGCCGAAAAGCATCTATGAGATGCGGGAGTATGGAGCCAACGTAAACGGGGCCAGGAAGGGCCCTGACAGCGTTAGATTCGGTATCAACTGGCTCCAGTCCCGGGCACATATCTATATAGATCGGAGCCGCTGCCCCAATGCCTGGCGGGAATTCAGCGGCTATGAATATGAAAGAAACCGGGACGGGCAGTTCATCAACGCTTTTCCGGACAAGAATAACCACGCCATTGATGCGGTGCGTTACGGGCTCCAGCCCTGCATGCCTCATGGCCGGGCCAGGATACTGAGGTGAAATTATGAATATCGAAGCTGCCAAACAGCTCATCAAAAAATATACAGCCGGGCATGCTGCTTTCATTGCCCAGGCCATGACGGCAAGACGGTATTACCTGGTCAACAATGATATCCTGTATGCTCCCAAGAAGCAGAAGCAGGAAGTCAGGAACGGGGAATCGGCCATGGAAAATCCGCTGCGGAATGCGGACAACCGGATTCCCTTTTCTTTTTACCAGCTGCTGGTGAACCAGAAGGCTTCCTACATGTTTTCGGCACCGCCTCTCTTTGATGTGAAGGACGAAGGGGCCAATGAACAGATTGTTATGGATCTGGGAGATGCCTACAAGAAAAAATGCATGGAACTGTGCGTCAACGCCTGCAATGCCGGGATAGGCTGGGTCCATTACTGGAAAGGGCCTGACAGCGAATTCCATTGGGGAGTGGTCCCCTCGGAAGAGGTGATCCCGGTATGGTCTTCTGATCTGGACCATAGTCTGGTTGCCTGTCTGCGGGCTTACCAGGATATTGACGAAGATGGCCACATGTGGGACCTGTACGAAATCTGGGGTGACCGGCAGTGTCAGACCTATCGGAAACAGAATGATGAAGGGCTGGACAGCCTGGTGCCCTGGGCACGGTTCGCTACCGGGGCTTTCCTGATCGACCTGCCGGATGGTGATGCCAATGTGTTTAATCACGATCTCGGCCGGGTACCATTTATTCCTTTTCAGAACAACAGCCATGCCACCAGCGACCTGGCCCAGGTCAAAAAGCTGATTGACTGTTATGACCGGGTTTTTTCCGGGTTCCTCAACGACCTGGAAGACATTCAGGAAGTAATTTTCGTCCTGACCAATTACGGCGGGGAAGACCTGGGAAAATTCCTAAAAGATCTGAAGTACTACAAAGCCATCAGCCTGGAAGACGGTGGTACTGGTTCTGGCGGCAACGTATCCACCCTGACCATCAATATCCCAGTAGAAGCCCGGGACAAGATGCTGGAAATCACCAGGAAGGCCATCTTCAGCATGGGACAGGGTGTGGATCCGGAACAGCAGGGCATGGACAAGACTTCCGGCGAGGCTATGAAATTTCTCTATGCGCTGCTGGAGTTGAAAGCCGGGATGACGGAAACGGAATTCTCTTTGAGCTTCAACGAGCTGATCCGGGCTATCCTGCGGTTCCATGGCATGGACAAGCTGGGTAAGGCCAGGACGGGGATCATCCAGACCTGGACCCGGACGGCTATCCGGAACGATGCGGAACTGGTGGATATGTGTGCCAAATCGGAAGGCATCGTGAGCCGGAAAACGCTCTTGAAGAATCACCCCTTTGTGGAAGATGTTGGTGATGAAGAAAAAGAGCTGGAAGCCGAAGAGAAAGCCCAGAATGACAAGTTGGACCCCTATGATGATCTGAAAGATGAAGGAGGTGATGGAAATGCTTAAACTGCTGCTGGCTTACATTGAGCAATTTGGAGCGGATTTCCCGATTTCCAAGGTCAAGGACCGGAATGAGTATGAAATCTGCCGGATGATCCAGGAATGCCTGGAAACCAACAAAGCCTATGGAGTGACGGAACCCGCTGCTGCGGAAACCGGAAAATAAGCTGAAATCCCCTCTCGAGGCAGGTGAACCTCGGTAAAAACCGGAAGGAGATACCTATGAACATTGAAGAACTGCTGAAACAGCTGGGCATCCAGGCTGATCAGATGGAAACGGCCACGAGCCACGTAAAAAGCTTTCTGGACGGGGCTTACATCCCGAAGTCTCGCTTCAACGAAGTGAATGAAAAAAATAAGGATCTGACAGCTCAGATTGCTGATCGGGATAAACAGCTGATCACTCTGAAAAAGGATGCAGGAGACAATGAACAGCTGAAGGCCCAAATCGAAGGACTGCAGAAAACCAACAAAGAGCAGAAAGAAGCCGCGGACGCGCGGTATAAATCTCTTCAGATGGACAGCGCTATCAAGCTGGCCCTGGGGGATTCTGCTCAGGACCTGGACATTGTTTCCGGCCTGATCAAGAAAGATGCACTCGTCCTCGGAGAAGACGGAAAAGTCTCCGGCCTGAAGGAACAGGTGGAAGCCCTCATGAAAGAGAAGCCCTTCCTGTTCAAGCAGGAAAAAACGAATCCTTACCAGCCCCATGGCGGTACGGGTCCGCAGGTTGACAATCCCTTTGCCAAAGAGACCTTTAACCTGACGAAACAAGGCCAAATGCTGAGAGAAAACCCCGAACAAGCCCGGGAAATGGCCGCCGCGGCTGGGGTAAAGATTTAAGGAGGAAAGATTTATGCCTGGTACGACTCTTGCGGACGTTATCGTCCCTGAACTGTTTACCCCTTATGTGATCAACCATACGGCAGAACGCTCTGCCCTGTTTCAGTCCGGCATTATCCAGCGGACTGCGGAATTCGATGCCCTGGCCAGTGAAGCGGCCCGGACTCATAATATGCCTTTCTTCGAAGATCTGAATGGCGATGCCCAGAACATCGTGGAAGGCACGAAAATCGAACAGAACAAAATTACATCCAACAAAGATGTATCCACCACCATCATGCGGCAGAACGCATGGAGCGCCACCAACTTATCCGGCGCCCTGGCTGGATCTGATCCTATGGCAGCTATTGGGAACCTGGTGGCAGATTACTGGGCCCGCCAGTACCAAAAAGAACTGCTGGCTATCCTGGCTGGCGTATTCGCCTCCACTTCCATGGAGAGCCATGTGCTGGATCTGTCTAGCGGTACCGGCAAGGCGGCTAACATCTCTGCTTCCGCCTTTATTGACGGCCTGCAGCTGATGGGAGATGCTCAGGACCGGCTGACGGCGGTAGCCATGCATTCCGCTACCAAAGCCTACCTGAAGAAGCAGAACCTGATCGTAACGGAACGGGATTCCAACTCTGTGGAATTCGATACCTACCAGGACCGCCGGGTGATCGTGGATGATGGCTGCCCTGTGGCAGATGGCGTCTACACCACTTATCTCTTTGGCCAGGGTGCCATTGCTTTCGGGGAAGGGACCCCTGTGGACTTTGTGCAGACGGAAGTGGATCGAGATCCGAACCTGGGCGCTGGCGTCAATATCCTGTACAACCGCCATGCCTTCATCATGCATCCCCGGGGCGTTGCCTGGACCAATAAGGCCCGCGCCGCTGTAGAATCTCCTACCCGGGCAGAACTGGCCAACGGGACCAACTGGAACCTGGTATATGAACCCAAGCAGGTGCGCCTGGTAGCCATTAAGCACAAACTGGGCTGATGGGAGTGATTCTGGATGAACAGCGAAAAGTACTGGGCCAGGCGGGCCGATGCAAGGGAACGGGCCTGGCACAAGAAGTCCCAAGAGACCATTGAAAAAGAACTGGCCCGGTACTATGCCAGGTCGCTGGCTGAAATCCAGAAAGATATCCAGGCCCTTTACGGACGATTCGCTGCTGACAATCATCTGAGCCAGGTGGAAGCCAGGAAGCTTCTCCAGGGGCAGGAATTCCGGGAATGGCGCTACACTATCCAGGAGTATGTGAAACAGATCGATGCCGGGAATACGGGGCTCCTGAAGGAGCTTAACACCCTGGCCATGCGCAGCCGGATCAGCCGGTTGGACAAACTGTATTCAGATACAGTGATGGAGCTGGACAGCCTGGGCCGGAAAACCAGTGCTTCCATGAAGAAGTTTCTTTCTGACGCCTACAAAGACAACTATTTCCAGAGCTGCTATGAGATCGGCCGGACGGTGGGACTGAAATCCCCCCGGGTGGTGGTCTCCCGAAAAAGCCTGGAAGATGTGCTGCGGGACCGTTGGAGCGGAAAGAACTATTCGGAGCGGATCTGGAAGAACCAGAAACTGCTGGGGCAGACCTTGAAGCAGGAGATGGTTACTGCCGTGCACCGGGGAGAATCTGTGGAAGCCATTTCCAAGCGGATTGCCCAGCGCATGAATGTGGCTTCCAGCAACGCCACTCGCCTGGTGCGGACGGAACTGAACTATGTGGAGAATCGGGCGGCCCTGGATAGTATCCGGGCTTCCGGCATGGATTACTACCGGTTTATTGCTACCCTGGACAACCGTACAACGCCGATTTGCCGGGAACACGATGGACGTATCGTAAGTGTGGAAGAAGCCTCTCCTGGGGACAATTTGCCGCCCCTGCACCCGAATTGCCGGTCTACTATTGCCGGCAGCCTGTACGGTCCTGAAGGCGGGCACAAACAGGAAGGCAAGCGGATTGCCAGGGACGAAAAAGGGCGGAACTACTATGTGCCGGCAGACATGACCTATAGCCAATGGCACGATAAGTATGTGGTGAAGGCCCAGGTGCTCCCAAAGAATCCTCATGCCGGCAAGGCGGTCCTGGTGGATATCACACCGGAAAGCAATGGCGGAGACGCGGTGAAGGTGTATGAAGGAGAGGCAATCCCGAACATGGCCGCTAATGAAGAATACATCCAGTGGCCGGCGCCAACCCCAGAAAAGATTATTAGCCGAGAACAATACAAGGAATTACGGGATTATGCCCAAGAACGTGGAATTTCTTTATCTGGATTTAAGAAGTTCGATGGAGATGTCCAGCTTATTCAAGAAGGTATTGATACCTTAGCAAAGAATTTGGAAAAATTCCCTGGTGTAGCTGATAAACGGCACCCTTTGGTCCTTGCACTTTCGCAACATATGGACAATAATGATTTCGCGGAAACTAATGGACGGATTATTTCCTTAAATGCGAATGCTTATCGGAACAAAAAACGACTGATAGAGGAATATCAGAAGTTGGTTGACGATGGTTGGTTTGTGAAAGGGTCTACTTATAGATCTGTGCTCGACCATGAATTTGGGCATGTCTTGGATTTTGTCTATCATGTAGATACTGTAAAGTTAATTCAACAAATCTTGGGAGTGGATAATAAAAAAGCTTTTTTATTATTGAAGAATCAGATTTCGAAATACTCCGGGATGCAAGCTAATGGCATCGAAATTACCAGTGAACTTCTGGTTGCATTACAAGTTGGAAACAAGAATGAAATTGCCTTGAAATATTTTAAGGAATACTGTAAACTAATTAAGTGAAGGGAGGGGTTTATATGAGAATGTCGGCAAGATATCATACCGCTATGGATTGGGCTGATAATGAATCGTGGTATGTTTTTGATAAAAAACGCGATCGTTTTATTCTCACAGATAAAGCCCCTCGAAAAGCGATTAATAGCTTTGAACTGTACAAAAAAGTAAACAATTTTGACTGGAATGACCCGCCTGTACATATTGAATAACAAAAAGCACCTAGCAGAAATGCCTGGTGCTTTTTTCATGCCTGAAATGAGGTGATGCTTATGACTACATACTTGGAACCTTCTGCAGCGGAAACGGAGATCCAGAGCAATGTGGCCACCATCCGGGGAAAACCTGCGGATGAAACGGCTGCGGCCAGACTGGCCCTGTATGCAAAATATTTTGTGGCAGAGGTCCTGGACTACTGCAACCGGGACGATTTTCCCCAGGCGCTCTGTATGACCGGGGCTGAAATCATTGGCCGGTGGCTGGACGATCTGGAAAATGGCGGCAGGTCCGCCCTGAAATCCATCAAACAAGATGACACGGAATACCAGTTTGCAGTGTCCGATGCTTCCCAGGCTGGCAGTACTCTGGAAAGCGATATCGCAGCCCTGCGTCCCCGGCTGAACCTGTACAGGAAACTGAGGTGGCCGCAATGACCCCGCCCTGGGAGCGCTGCCGGAAATACCTGGCTAAATATATGTATAGTGATAAAGTCACCGTCACCAGGCAGGTTGCTGCTGTAGATAAAGACGGGGCTGATACATATGAACTGCAGGACGTCTATAAAGATGTACCCTGCAAGCTGAGCCAGTACGGCAAGGAACTGCAGAGCGGGCAGGAAGCCAGGGCCTTCACCATGAGCAATGATCTGCGGCTGTGCGTGGATCCGGATATCAAGATCCTGCCAAACGACATTCTGACCATTACCCATGAGGGAGACCAGTTCCAGCTGAATGCGGCAAAGCCTTTCCCTTATCCTGATCATGTGGAAATCAGCGTGAGACGGAAGGAGGAAGCCTGATGGGAATCCATTTTTCCAGCTTCGACAAATTCAGCGACAAACTGGAGACCATTGTGGACCGGGGCCCGGAGGTGGTGGACCACTTCCTGGACCAGGAGGCGGAAGTCATCAAGGGTCGGGTGCAGGACAATACTCCTGTAAGAAAAGTGAATGGGGGCCATCTTCGTACTGGCTGGCATCATACACCAGCTTCCGGCGGACAGTGCCAGATTTACAATAATGTGGACTATGCAGCCCATGTGGAATATGGCCACCGGACCCGGAATGGAGGATTTGTGAAAGGCAGGAAAATGCTCCACCGGGGCATGCTTCAATCCGGAAAAGCTTTTGAAGCTGACTGTGCCGCCATTTACAAGAAACTGCTGGGAGGCTGATGCCTTTGATTGCTCTGCGATCCATCAAGGCCGCCATAACGGCCAAACTGAAAACCAAATATCCCAACTGTAAGGTGCATTTCGACAATGTAGAGAAGTCGGAAAATGCACCTTATTTTTATGTGGAATTCACCACCAGTATCCACCAGACGCTGGACGAAACCTACTCGGACAGAACCATCCAGGTGGATGTGACGTATGTGCATCCCAAGGACGCCAAGGGCCGGGTGGACCGGTCCGCTGTGTTTGATGTGGGCGATGCCCTGGATACTCTTTTTCGTCCTGTTCTCCAGGTTGGAGACCGGTACATCACCATCCTGTCTGCGGAAACGACAATGATTGACGATGTGCTGCATTACATCTTCGACCTGCAGTTTACGGACGCATGGACGGATGAAGAAGTCGGATATATCCGTGGTGAACTGATGCAGTCCCTGGGGCTCCAGCTGAACGGAGTTGACCGGACTGAACAAGAATAAGGAGGAATGACAATGGCGAACGAAGCCGAAGTGTTTGGCCTGCCGCAGGTCATCATTAATTTCCGGACCAAGGCCACGACGGCCATCAAACGGTCTGCCCGTGGCATTGTGGCCATGATCCTGCACAATGAAAGTGCAGACGAAATCAAGAATTATGTAATCCGGGATGTGTCTGATATTCCGGAATCCGGACTGACTCCGGAAAACGTGGATCTGATCAAGAAATGTCTGCTGGGGACTCCTCTTCGGATCCTGGTTTATACCCTGCCCCTGACCTCTGTGGATGGAGCCAAGAACACCCAGGCCAATGTTCTGAAGATCCTGGCCAGCATCAAATGGAATTGGCTGTGTGCTCCTACGGCAACTACTCAGGAACAGCAGGACCTGGCCAGTTGGATCAAAACCCAGCGGACCAACAAGCGAAAGACTTTCAAGGCCGTACTGAGTGACCAGGCTGCCGACCATGAAGGTATCGTGAACTTCTGCACCAACAATATCAAAGTTCAGACCGATACCGATTCCAGCGGGAAGGCTGTCTATACGACTTACACGGCTCTCCAGTATACGGCACGGATTGCCGGCATCCTGGCCGGCCTGGCACTGGATCGCAGCGCCACCTATTTCAAGCTGACGGAAGTGGAAAGCGTGGAGGTCTATGAAGACATCGACACCCTGATCGATAAAGGGGAGCTTCTGCTGCTGGACGAACAGGACGGGGATGGTGTCAAGATTGCCCGGGCCTGCAACTCCCTGGTGACTTTCACCACGGACAAGGGCGAAGATTACCGATACATCAAGATCATCGAAGCCCTGGATATGATGACCGATGATATTCGGGATACCTTCAAAAAGTACTATGTGGGCAAGTACATCAACGACTATGACCACAAGATGCTGTTTATCGGTGCCATTAAGGTTTATTTCGAAGGCATCAAGGGGAATGTCCTAGATAAAGATTGGGACAACACGGTGGACATCGATGAAGAATTCCAGGCCAACTATGCCAAGCTCCATGGTGATGATCCTACCCAGATGACCAAGATGCAGATCCGCGAGTATAACACCGGGACCCAGCTGGTGCTGGCCGGCAATGTGAAACCGGTGAACGCCATGGAAGATCTGACCATCAACTTTACGTTCTGAGGAGGTCCTGAAGGATGAACAGAAGCGAATATGATGTGAAATACAGAGGCCGCCGGCGCTGGAACGGATCTTATGGGAAGGTCTGGTGCAACGGCGAACTGATCTTTGAAATCCAGAAATATGAATGCAAGGTTACGGCCAACCGGGAAGATGTGACCTGTGATATCTCTGATGACTCCAAGATTGTGAGCCTGAAAGGGGAAGGCTCCATCACCATCAAGAGCGTCATCAACAGAAATATTGCTGCCGTCCTGGAAGAATGGAAGAACGGCCATGATCCCCGGTTCCAGCTGACCGGGCTGATTGATGATCCGGATGCTGTTGACGGACAGAAGGAACGGGTAGTCATCGACAATGTGTGGTTCAACGAACTGCAGCTGATGACTTTTGAAAAAGGCAAGGTTGTGGAAAAGGAACTGCCCTTTGGCTTCACCCCGCAGGATGCCCAGTTCCTGGAAACTGTGGAATAAGAATTATACTGAGCCAGCCTATCAGTTGGCTCAGTTTCTATTTGCAAGGAGGATGAAAAAATGGCAGTATCCATTGAAGAACTGATTGCCAGAAAAGAAGAAATTGAAAAGAAAAAGGAAGAACGGTATGACCTGAAGACTTCCATTGGGACAATCACGGTGAAGAAACCCACCAAGGCTTTTGTGGCCGAAGGACTTAACCTGAAAACCGGATCTGACGAATATATGCTGTACAACCTGTGTGTGGCCCCGTCCCTGAAGGATCCGGCTCTACAGAAGGCTTATGGCTGCGTTGAACCTACGGATATTGTAGATAAGCTGTTTGAACCTGGTGAAGTCGTTGCCATTGTGAAAGCGGTAATGACTAAAGCGGGCTACGGCGAAAACATCGAAGCGGTTATCCATGAAGAAGTAAAAAACTGATCAGAGAGAACTGGGAGGCGGCTGCGGCCGCTTATCTGGTTCTCCATGGTCATTCCCTAGACTATTTCTTTTCCCTGAACAAAACAGAAAAGCTGTTTTGTTTGGCAGCCATTGAACAGGAAAAGAAGGAACAGAGGGAAAGAACAATGGCGATTGCAGAAGGGAAGGTGCCTCGCTCATGGCTGACTACAAGCTAAGCGCCACGCTGGAACTGAAAGATAAATTCACCGCGGTGGTTGACAAAGCCAAAAGCGGCATGAAATCCTTTGCCAGCACACTGGAAGGCGCCAGCGGATCTGTCGATATGACTGGCAGCGCCATGGAAAAAATGGGGCAGTCCGCTCTTTCGGCAGCCGCTAAGGCAGATAAGGCAAAAAAATCCCTGGAAGGCCTGAAGGGGACTTACACAGCGACCATCAAGACCAATGATTCCGCTACCGGCACTGTGAAAAAGGTGGCCAATGAAATCAAGGCATTGACCAACAAAACGCACAGCATCCGGGTGGGTATCCAACAGCAGATCTCTGGGCCGTTGGGAAACATCAAAGGGAAGATTTCCAATGCGGCTTCCGGGTTTCTGTCCGGGCTGCCGACTCAACTGGTGGGTTTTGCTGGTCTGGGGTACGGAGTGGCTGACACCCTGAAAGTCTATACGGATTTCACCCATCAGATGAGCCGGGTAAAAGCTATTGCCGGGGCCACTGACGATGAATTCGCCAGATTGACAGCCAAAGCCAAAGAACAGGGCATGATGACCCAGTTCACGGCAACAGAATCCGGAAAAGCCATGGAATACATGGCCATGGCCGGCTGGAAAACCGAGGATATGCTGAACGGTATTTCTGGGATCATGTCTCTGGCTGCGGCTTCTGGCGAAGACTTGGGGCAGGTATCCGACATTGTGACGGATGCTCTGAGCGCTTTCAAACTCCAGGCAAAAGACGCCGGACATTTTGCTGATGTACTGGCACAGGCAGCCACCAACTCCAATACCAATGTGGGCATGATGGGTTACACCTTCAAGTATGTGGCCCCGTTGGCCGGTACTTTAGGTTTCAACATCGAAGATACGGCTCTGGCTATCGGGCTTATGGCAAACAGCGGTATCAAAGCAGAAAAAGCTGGTACGGCCCTGCGGTCCATGTTTACCCGTATGGCTGCACCCACAAAAGAATCCAGCTCTGCCATGGCGGAACTGGGCTTTTCTATGACGGATTCCACCGGTAAGGTGAAAAGCCTGCGGTCCATTATGAAAGAACTGCGGAAAGATTTCAAAGGGCTCAGCAAAACGGATCAGGCAAGATTGGCCAAACAACTAGCTGGTGAAGATGCCATTTCTGGATTTTTGGCTATCATGAACGCCAACGGATCAGACTGGCGAAAATTGGAAACAGCCATTGACCATTCCCAGGGCGCAGCAAAGAATATGGAAAATATTTCCACTTCCAACCTTTGGGGATCTATTAAAAGTTTGCAATCCGCATGGGAATCTGTACAGCTGTCCTTTATGAGTCAGGGCCCCGGCAGCACTATTAAAGAGTTCGTGGATGCGGCTACCCTCGACCTGCGGAAGCTGAGCACAGCCCTGAAGAACGGGTTCAAATTCACGGACGCTGTGGATCTGGCCAAGACGGCCGTCCAGCAGCTTATCGACAAATTCCTGAAATTGGACAGCATGGGCTCTGTGTTGGCCGGCGGCACTCTGGCCTTTGGGCTGGTGAATCTGATCGGGCTGATGAAGAAGTTCAATGGCCTGTTTAAAAATACTGGCACGTCTGGAGGAGTTTCCGGTACAGGTGTCGGCATGAATGACATGGTGATCAACGCCAGAAATGTGGTGGTTAATGGTACAGTTTCCGGTTCTGCCGGAGGGAGCACCGTGCCGGTCCCCGGCGGCAGAAAGAAATCTGGTGGAGCTGCAGCGGCTGCCACTTTTGTCCGATATCTTCCGGCCATTCTGACCGGAGTGAAAACGGCCTATGATGTAGTCAAGACAGAAGGCAAAGACGCAAAGACCCGGGTGGGAATTGGTGGTGCTGTGCAAACGGGGGCGGTTGCCCTGGGTACGGCTATCGGTGGCCCGGCGGGCACTGTTGTGGGCTTCGCTGTAGGTGATGCTATCAACCAGGCCATCCAGGACCCGGCATGGTCTTCTCAGCGGAGTTCTGCTGGTTCTGAAATGTACCTGCAGCCATCCTATGATGACCGGCTGGGCACGAACGGTGGCGTCAATGGTGACACCATGGGCAATGGCCAGGATATAGCCTCCCGGTTCCAGACTGATATGGGCAATTTCAAAAACTGGCTGTTCAGTGACGATGCTCCCAGTGCCATGGACTCCTGGGGAGATTCTATGGATGGTGTAGCCGACCGATTCAACCAGGATTGGGCAAACATCAAGCAGGCTGCCCAGCAGAAGCTGTCCGGCATTGGAACCGCCATGGGGGAACTGGGCGAAAGCATTGGTACCCAGGCCAGCGAAATGCAGACATCCATGAGCAATGCCTGGGAGAATATTGCTCAGTCCGTATCTGAAACCACCAGCGAATGGGGCGGTTATGTAGATGATGCCATTGGTACCATCGAAGGCGCTCTGGACGGACTGAAAAGCAGAGCTGCTGGCATCTGGGCAGATATTAAAAATTCGGCTGCCAGTGCCTGGGCTGATATCGGAGCCAAAGCTTCCGGTGCTTTGTCCGGTGCTCAGAGCTGGTTTGCAGGGACGTCCCTGGGCAAATGGTGGGACCATAATGCTACCGGATCTGAGTATTATGCCGGAGGCTTGACGGAAGTCAACGAACACGGCGGGGAAATAATCGACCTGCCAGGCGGCTCCCGGATATACCCCCATGCCACAACGGAAAGGATGCTGGAAAAACAGTTTTCCAAAGCCACCTCTGCTGGTGCACCTACTGTAACCATCAGCGGAAATACTTTTATTGTCCGGCAGGAAAGCGATATCCAGCAGATTGCCTATGAATTGGCTCAGCTGATCATGCAGGGCCAGCAGAATTATGGAGGTGGATACGCATGACCACATTCGGAACAGCTCTTAATGTGCTGTCCGCCTTCTTCAACGGGATGAATTTCGTCAATACCAGGAGGCAGATTCTGGTAAAATCGGAGCAGTTTGGAGAAGTCATCATTCCGGTTACGCCGGAAAAGTACCAGATGACTGGAGGACAGAAAAACAAGGTGGTGGATATCACCCGGGTGGGGGAAGCCATTATCTTCGGGATGCCTAAAGCCAGGACACTGACGTTTTCCAGCTTTTTTCCGGATCTGAACCATGATTATCCCTTTGCAGTGGATAGCACAAAAAGCCCCACTGAATTGGTGGAGTACTTCATCAAAGTCAAAGAGGCCCGGAAACCTGTTCGGGTAATCATCACAGACAGCCCCGTCAACCTGATGATGGGACTGATGTCTTTTAACTACTTCGAGAAAGACGGTACCCGGGATATCTATTACGAACTTTCCTTCACGGAATACAAAGACCTGAACATCCCCAGTGCCAACAATAATAAGCCTGTGGATGAAAAAACGGGGCTGAAGAAACGGCCGGAAGGGGAAACGCCCAAGAAAGTTACCTGGCAGAAAAAGGCCGGGGACTTCCTCGATGCCACCAAGAAAGCCTATGGTGATTATAACCATTGGCGCAGGGTGGCCAAGAGCAATAACCTGAGTTCTCTGATCATCAACAATGCCGGGAAAATCGGGAGAATGGTGGGTAAGAAGCTATGATCATCAAGCATAAATCCATCAAGACAGAAACCACCACAGATCGGAATGGCAACAAGACTACCAAAACAACGGAATCCATGGATGACCTGTCCACCCTGATCATGGGGAAGGTATCCTGGGAAGGCTCCCGGCTGCAGGTTGCCCGTAGGCTCCAATTCACTTATGCCCAGGATGCCCGGGATCCGAACCTGCCCAACTATGTCATCAACTGCGGGGAAACGATTTATGCCTACGATGAATCTGGAAACTTGCAATTCCAGGGCAACGTGTACAGCGTTGAAAAGAATGTCCAGGCTTCTTCCGTCCATGTGCTCTGCTACGACAACCTGTTTATCCTGACCCGGTCCAAGACCACTAGAAAATTTGTGAATATAAAGGCGGAAGACATTGCCGGGTCTGTTTGCCAGGAGATGGGGATTAAAGTCGGTAACCTGGCAGAAACTGGGGTGGCTGTATCATTCATCGCTCAGGACAAAACAGGGTACCAAATCATCATGATGGCGTACACAGAGGCCGCTGCCAAAATGAATGCCAACAAGGGCAAGGATGATCCGGATGTGGTCTTCCAGGCAATCATGAATGGTGATGCCTTGGATGTAATCCGCAAAGGCGCTCTCATCGAGAATTTCGAAGCCAACCAATATGCCAACATCATGAACAGCCGGTACAAGGAATCCATTGAAAAGGTTGTGAACAAGATTATGCTCACGGATCAGCAGGGGAACGTGACCGGCTATGAATCAAAGGATGATTCCATCAAGAAGTATTCTATGGTCCAGGCTGTCTACAAGCAGAACCCAAACAAAGCCATGAAGGACCAGCTGACCAAGATCTTTCATGGTCCGGACAGAACCGGGGTCCTGGAGATGTTGGGAGACTACCGGGCAAAGTCTTCCTACTCCATCAAAATCAGTGATATCTTGCCCGAGATGACCGGACAGTTCTGGATTAAGTCAGACAGCCACACATTCGAAAACGGTATCCACACAATGAAGCTGGAAATCGAATTTGAAAACCGGATGAACAAACAGGAACTGTCCGATTCTGAAAGGAAGGTGTAACCATGGCTGAAATTCCATCTGCGGCCCAGTCCATGGCTAAGGTGGTTGATGTAATGCACCAGGTAGCCGATGGAGCAATGCCGCAGGGAACGCAGGTCGGGGTGGTGGTGACCCCGCCGCCTAACCTGACTGTCCGGCTGAATAATATCGTGCTGGAGCCAAAAGACCTGTACATCAGCCGGTATCTGATGCCGAACTACACCCGGCATATGGTGGGCGAAACCAGCGACAAATCTGGGGGCAGTGGTGAAGCTAAATACGAGAGTCATCGGCACCCCATCGACAATGACGAAACCTGGACCGATACTCTGAAGCCTGGGACCCTGGTGGTAGTGATTCCTGTAGGTGGCCAAAATGACCAGCTGTACATCGTTGCTGACAGTCTGGTGAAACTGTAGGGAGGTGAAATCCATGAGTGATGAATATCCTTTTACGGGCACCAGTGCGGAAACAGACTACGAAGAAACGCTGGACCTGCCGAAAGAACTTGATTATGACTTTGATAAGCATGATTACAAGTACGACAAGAACGGCCAGCATATCATTGTTTCCGGCAACGATGCCTTAAAAATTTGGATCTACAAAGCACTCAGCACGGAACGGTTCCGGTACCTTGCCTACAGCTGGCAGTATGGGCTGGAAATCCGTCCTTTCATCGGCAAGGTTATGGGTGTCCAGGAGCGGTACAGCGAAATGAAGCGGATTATCATTGAATGTCTGATGGTGAATCCGTACATCAAAAGTATCGACAGCATCGAGTTCACTCCGAACCGGGAGAAACTGACAGTCGATATTGCCCTGACTACAATCTACGGGGAGGTGAGCATGAATGAA
>OGJX01000458.1_pt1 | contig 40509 bp, 49 predicted proteins | sample 1572381 | NCBI WGS metagenome assembly OGJX01 (sample SAMEA2582085, study PRJEB24529) | metagenome | biome: Human gut stool | place: China | collected 2011
GAGGTTCTCGACCAGATATGGAACGCAGCACCTTGGGTACCTGATGGCGTCATCGGTGCGATGTCCATGAAGGACCGAGTGCGTGAGGCCATGACAAGCGAGCAAAGCGTGGGATACCTTTTCTCGGGATGTCCGGGACTGAATGACCGAACCTTGGGTGCACGTGGTGGCGAAGTCATCATGGTCACTTCTGGGTCAGGAATGGGTAAGTCTACGTTCGTTCGACAGCAGGCCCTAGGGTTCGCCAGAGGGCAAGGGCTGAGGGTAGGCATGGCGATGCTTGAGGAATCCGTCGAGGAGACCATGGAGGACGTCTTAGGGATTGCCAACGGTATCCGCTTACGGCAGCAGCCTCGGGAGTTCAAACAGAAGTTGATAGAAGACGGGACGTATGACAAATGGTTCGATGAACTGTATGGCACCGACCAGTTCCATCTCTACGACTCCTTTGCGGAGGCTGAGGTTGACCGCCTGCTGGCTAAGCTGCACTACATGCGCACAGGGTTAAACTGTGACGTAATCATTCTGGACCACATCTCAATCGTTGTGTCAGCCTCGGAGGAATCCGATGAGCGCAAGATGATTGACCGACTCATGACCAAGCTGAAAGGGTTCGCTAAGTCAACCGGAGTGGTACTCATTGTTATTTGCCACCTGAAGAACCCGGAGAAGGGTAAAGCTCATGAAGAAGGACGTGCTGTTTCCATTACTGACCTGCGTGGGTCTGGGTCTCTGCGCCAGCTCTCTGATACTATCATTGCACTTGAGCGTAATCAGCAAGGGGATATGCCTAATCTTGTCCTCCTTCGTATTCTCAAGTGTCGCTTTAATGGTGTTGGCGTTGGCATTGCGGGGTACATGGAGTACAACGAAAAGACCGGACTCCTCGAACCGTCTAGCTACACTGGCGGAGAAGGAGAAGGAGATACTGGCTGGGAAGGCCACGAAGAAGACGACTACTGAGTCAGACTGGAAGTTAACCACACAATGTAATTGCCCATGGGATAGACCGTGCGTCTGTCCTGACAGGGCTTAATCAACCTAAGGAGAACCATCATGTTTAAACTTATCGAAGCATTAGGCCGTCTGGTCATCGCACTTTACGTACGTGAAGCCAAGGTACTGGACAAAGCGTCCAAGGTGGAAGCAGAAGCAGCCGCCAAGCTGGCTAAAGCAGCCGACAAGGCACGCCAAGCATCTCTGGATGCAACCGCAGAGGCAGCGAAAGTTGCACTTAAAGCTCAGAAACTTAAGGAGTTCTTCTAATGACTACCAAAGCTAAATTCCCCGGCAACACCATTCAGCTGTCCGACACTGTTGACCAGTGGGGCCGCAAGGTTCACATCAACGTTCGCAACGACAAGGTAACTCTGGTCTACCGCTGGAAGGCCAAGAGCGATAACCGTGCGCACACTCAGCGTGTTACCCTCGACGATACTCAAGCAGCTCGACTGCTGGCATCCGTGGCTGTCGCAGCGACTGTAGCTGTGGGTGAGGACAAAGTGCGCGAGGCCATCCTGAGTAAAGAGGTAGGCTCAACGGCAACCCGACTGGCTGAAGCGTCCGAAGCTAAGTGATAAACTCAAGGTCATTACTATATGTAGTGGCCTTTATGGTTATCATACACAACATATTGAGAGGACATAACCATGCGTAAACCTGAAGAGATTCGTAAAGAGATTGAGGCGCTGAACAAAGAGCTTGCTGAGGCAAAGACCTACGAGGCCAAGCGTGACGCTGCTGTTCACATTCTGGAAAACCTTGGGTGGACCCACAGCGGTCACAAGGGCTGGCAGAAACCTGCGCCAAAGTGTAGCGACTACAAGGCCCCGCTGAAGGCTGGCGAACTGGCAACTTGGGACGACAAGGTACTAGGTGGGATAGTGTACATACGCAGTGTGGGCGACAAGTATGCTCAGGTGTCACACGTTCGTGGGATTAGCAGTCTAGGCGCTGACGTAGTTAACGGTAGCTTTGCCGTCGAAAAGAGTAAGTTAACCGTGCGTCCACGTGAGTATTTCATCGGGCGTCGATAAGTAACAGGAGACCACTATGTTAGTAACCGATATCGAGGCGAACAACCTCTTAGAGAAAGTCACTCAGTTCCACTGTGGTGTCATTTATGACTACAGCACGGACGAGTACGTATCGTATCGACCTTGGGACTTCTCAGCGTATCTCGATGCGTTGGAAGCTGAGGTGGCTCGTGGTGGTCTCATCGTATTCCACAACGGTCACAAGTATGATGCCCCGGTGTTGACCAAGCTGGCCAAGCTCCAATTGAACCGTGAGTTCCACCTTCCACGTGAGAACGTAGTGGACACGTTGGTCCTGAGTCGTTTACTGTTTGCGAACATTAAGGACTCCGACATGGCCCTGCTGCGTTCCGGTAAGTTACCCGGTAAGCGCTTCGGGTCTCACGCTCTGGAGGCGTGGGGTTACCGCTTAGGCGAGATGAAGGGTGAGTACAAGGACGACTTCAAGAAGCTCCTTGAGGAACAGGGAGAAGACTATGTTGACGGTGCTGAGTGGATTAGCTTCAACGAGCCGATGATGGACTATAACGTTCAGGACGTTGTGGTGACCAAGGCTCTCCTTGAGAGGCTGCTGAGCGACAAGCACTACTTCCCGGATGCTGAAAGGCTACTGGAGGAGTGGACCAATGCTGACGCCAGTCTGTTCTGGTCAACAGCCTGTGAGGCCGTATGGCTGGAGCACCGGGCCGCTTGGCTACTTGCTAAGCAGGAGCGAAACGGATTCCCGTTCAACACCAAGGCCATTGAGGAACTCTACGTTGAACTCGCGGGCCGTCGTTCTGAACTCCTTCAGACACTCACCGACACTTTCGGGACTTGGTATCAACCTAAGGGAGGCACTGAGTTATTCCTGCACCCTCGCACCGGGAAGCCTCTGGGTAAATACCCACGAGTGAAGTACCCGAAGCAAGGAGCCATCTACAAGAAACCCAAGAACAAAGCTCAGCGTGAGGGTCGTGAACCGTGCGAGCTGGACACTCGGGATTACGTAGAGGGCGCTCCGTACACACCAGTAGAGCACGTTGTGTTCAACCCTAGTAGCCGAGACCACATTGCACTCAAGCTGAAGGAAGCCGGATGGATACCTACGGAGTTCACCGATAAAGGTGCGCCTAAGGTAGACGACGAGGTCCTTGAGCACGTTCGTGTGGAAGACCCTGAGAAGCAACGCTGCATCGACCTCATCAAAGAGTACCTGATGATACAGAAGCGTATCGGTCAGGCGGCTGAGGGTGACAAAGCGTGGCTACGTTACGTTCAAGAGGATGGTAAAATTCATGGTTCAGTCAATCCTAATGGTGCCGTTACGGGCCGAGCGACTCACAGCTTCCCGAACCTCGGGCAAGTACCGGGTGTTCGAAGTCCTTATGGCGAGCCTTGCAGGGCTGCTTTTGGTGCTGAGCATCATCTTGACGGCCTCACTGGTCTACCTTGGGTACAAGCTGGTATCGACGCCAGCGGTCTGGAGCTGCGGTGTCTCGCCCACTTCATGTCCAAGTACGACGGGGGAGCTTATGCAGATGTTATTCTTAACGGAGACATCCACACGGTAAACCAGCAGGCCGCAGAGTTGCCAACACGTGATAACGCCAAGACATTCATCTACGGTTTCCTCTATGGTGCTGGAGACGAAAAGATTGGACAGATTGTGGGAGCAGGTAAGGAACGCGGAAAGGAACTCAAGAAGAAATTCCTTGAGAACACCCCAGCAATCGCAGCGTTGCGTGAAGGAATCCAGCAGACCCTCGTCGAGTCATCTCGATGGGTCGCAGGAGAGCAGAAGGTCAAGTGGAAACGACGCTGGATTAAGGGACTGGATGGAAGAAAGGTACACGTACGGTCACCACATGCCGCGCTCAACACATTACTTCAGTCAGCGGGTGCGCTCATTTGTAAGCTGTGGATTGTCGAGACTGAAGAGTTGCTTCTTGAGGCAGGATTGAAGCACGGATGGGATGGCGACTTCGCCTACATGGCGTGGGTTCACGATGAAATACAAGTGGCCTGCCGGACCCCAGAGATTGCACAGCAGGTGATTGACACTGCGCAGCAAGCTATGCGTAACGTGGGAGAACACTTTAAGTTCCGTTGCCGACTGGATACAGAAGGTAAGATGGGTCCTAACTGGGCCGTATGTCACTAATAATACAGGAGATTTATCATGGCTATTACCAAGCGTTTCAAGGTTACTTTCGAGGTGACAAGCGTTATCGATAGTGAGTCTGAGAAGAACCTCGGCGAGACCGTTCTGCGTGTTGCACGTATGGTTGCCAATGGCGAGAAGGTGGACAACTTCAAACTGGGCTTCCTCGAGGCAGCACTCAGAGGTGGACCTGATGAAGCGGCGGCGTACTGCATCCGACATGGTCTGCGCTCGATGGTCAAAGAGTCGCATGACGACCTTTCGTTTAACGAGAAGAAACTTATGCGCTTCTCTCCAGCAATCGTGAGGGTGACCAAGTGAGCGAGTACCTCAAAGTTCTGGCGGCCCTCAAGGGCTGCCCTAAGTCCTTCCAGTCGAACTACGTGCGGAACAACGCTGCGTTAGTCGCTGAGGCTGCGAGCCGTGGTCACATTTCGTGTCTGACCATGAGTGGGCGTAACGGTGGCGCTTGGGAAATTACCAGTGCCGGAGTGAAATTCCTTAAGACCCATGGAGGTTGCTTATGAAGGACTTTTTAGGCCAAGAGGTATCAGTAGGTGACCGCGTGGTAATTACCTCGTATGGTGGCTACGGACTGTCTAAAGGTACCATTGAGAAGATAAACCCAAAGACCGTAGTGGTACGCACAAGCCCCGGAGAGTACGGGACAACTCGTAAGGGACCCGAGTATTTCGTAAAGATTCAGGAGGTGACCAGTGAGTAAGCACACATTGTTATCCTTCAGTGACTACCGGGCAACCCAGAAGATTGCCAAGGGTGTCCTAGTGATGGATGGTGACTGGCTGGTGTTCCAAGCCATGAGCGCCGCTGAGTTCGATGCCTCGTGGGAGGAGGAGATTTGGCACCGCTGCTGTGACCACGCCAAGGCCCGTGAGATTCTGGAGAACTCCATCGAGTCCTACAAGGGACGCAAGAAGGCTTGGAAGAATGCTGATGTGGTATTAGCGTTCACCGACCGTGTCAATTGGCGCAAGCTGCTGGTTGACCCGACGTACAAGGAGAACCGCGCAGTCGTTAAGAAGCCTGTAGGTTACTTCGAGTTCCTTGAGTACGTCTTTGAGACCTACACATGCGTCCTTGAGCCTCAGCTAGAGGGTGATGACGTGATGGGCATCATAGGGTCTAATCCGCTTCCGTATCACTACGAGAAGGCCGTACTGGTCTCCTGTGATAAGGACTTTAAGACTATCCCGGATTGTGACTTCCTGTGGTGTACGACTGGTAACATCCTCGTGCAGACTCAGGAGACAGCCGACTACTGGCATCTCTTCCAGACTATCAAGGGTGACATCACCGATGGTTACGGTGGTATTCCCGGATGGGGTGATACCGCTGAGGACTTCCTCAAGGAACCCTTCATCGTGGAGCCTGTAACGTCCGTGCTGAAGTCCGGTAAGAACAAGGGCCAAGAGGTAACCAAGTGGGTGAAACGAGCTCCTGAGCCGGGAGAGACGCTCTGGGACTGCATTAAGTCCATTGGTGCCAAAGCAGGGATGACCGAAGCGGAAGTAATCAAGCAGGGCCAGATGGCTCGCATCCTCCGTTCTGATGAGTACAACATCGAGACTGGGGAGATTACTCTATGGCAACCGGGCAGCTGATTCTCATCGTCCTGACCATGGGCTTAATCGCTCGTGGTCTCTGGATGCTGGCCTTGATTATCAAGCAGATAGTCGAGCACAAAGTAGAGTAATAAACTCATGGGCACTAATTAGGTAGCACTATAGGGAAGTGCCCATTATGATTATTACTTAAAGATTACTTAGAGAGAGGAGACTCAAATGTTAAAACCTATAGAGCACATCCTTAACAATCCTAATGACCTTCCTGATGTACCGCGAGCTGTTAAGGAGTACCTACAGTCTCGCTTCAATGCTGACTTCCTGTATCAGTCAGAGGTCCGTAAGCTGCGTGAGGCTGGCCACAGCGAGGAGTTCATCTCCGGTGTACTGTATGGTCACTACATGGCTTCTCGTGTCCTTGACGAGATGGAGGGACGCCAGCGTACACTCAAAGAAGGAGATTGATTATGTGTTTCTCACCTAAGATGAAAGCACCTAAGGTCGACACAACGACTGTCCCTGAGCCAGCTCCGCTCACTGAGGAACCTAAGGGTATCCAGTACGGTGGCGACGAAGACTCAAACAGCACCACTCCCGAGGTGTCAGGTCGTAAGTCACTCAAGGTGGCCAAGACGACCGAACCTACAGGGTCCGTCAGTAAAATCCGTAAGTCAGCTTTAGGAGGCTAACATGGGACTGTTCAAGAAAATCAAGAAGGCTATCTCCAAGGTAGTCAAGGCACCACTCAAGGCCGTTGGGCTGGCGGCAGATGCACCAAACGTGCAGGCAGCCGCTGAGACACCTGTGGCAGCACCTCAGGAAGTACCGAAAGAGGTCGTGGAGGACGTAGAGTCTTCAGCAGACACTGAGTCTGGCAAGAAGAAAACCCGCTCATCCGGTAAGAAATCCCTCTCGGTTTCCCGCAGCTCAGGCGGTGGGATTAACCTGTAAGGAGGTGACCTGTGGCAGAAGTTAAACTCGAAGGCTTCGCAGAGGAGGGAGCCAAGGCGGTGTATGACCGTCTGAAGAACGACCGACAACCCTACGAGACACGAGCTGAGTCCTGTGCACAGTACACGATTCCCTCGCTGTTCCCTAAGGACTCCGATAACGCATCAACCGATTACACGACTCCGTGGCAATCCGTGGGTGCTCGCGGCCTGAACAACCTAGCGTCCAAGTTGATGCTGGCCCTGTTCCCGATGCAGTCATGGATGAAGTTGACCATTAGTGAGTTCGAAGCGAAGAACCTTCTTGGTGACGCTGAGGGTCTCGCAAAGGTCGATGAGGGCCTCTCAATGGTAGAGCGCATCATCATGAACTACATCGAGTCCAACAGTTACCGAGTGACGCTCTTTGAGTGCCTGAAGCAACTGTGTGTTGCCGGGAACGCGCTGCTGTACTTACCGGAGCCTGAGGGTTATACCCCGATGAAGCTCTATCGACTGAACTCTTATGTGGTCCAGCGAGACGCTTTCGGTAACGTACTTCAGATTGTCACTCTCGACAAGATTGCGTTTAACGCTCTCCCTGAGGATGTCCGCAGCCAAGTGGAAGCAGCCCAAGGTGAGCAGAAGGAAGACGCTGAGATTGACGTCTACACCCACGTGTACCTTAACGAAGCCGGGGATGGCTACTCGAAGTACGAAGAGGTTGCCGAAGAGGTAGTGCCGGGAAGTGAAGCTGAGTACCCTCTGGAGGAGTGTCCATACATTCCGGTCCGAATGGTCCGCATCGACGGTGAATCCTACGGTCGTTCCTACGTGGAAGAGTATCTGGGCGACCTCAAGTCCCTAGAGAACCTCCAAGAGTCCATCGTGAAGATGGCGATGATTACCGCTAAGGTTATCGGTCTGGTAGACCCGGCAGGTATCACTCAGGTCCGCCGACTCACGGCAGCACAGTCTGGTGCGTTCGTACCGGGCCGTAAGCAGGACATTGAGTTCCTACAGCTGGAGAAGTCCGGTGACTTTACCGTAGCGAAGAACGTAAGCGACACCATTGAGGCTCGCCTCTCGTATGCCTTTATGCTCAACAGTGCGGTACAACGTACAGGAGAGCGAGTCACAGCCGAAGAGATTCGGTACGTGGCGTCAGAGCTGGAAGATACCCTAGGCGGTGTCTACTCGATTCTCTCGCAGGAACTCCAGCTGCCTCTGGTAAGAGTGCTCTTGAAGCAACTACAAGCCACGCAGCAAATCCCGGAGTTACCTAAAGAGGCCGTCGAGCCAACTATCAGCACTGGCCTTGAGGCTATCGGGCGTGGGCAGGACCTTGACAAGCTGGAGCGGTGCATTAACGCATGGTCAGCTCTTAAGGCCCTCGAAGGCGATGATGACCTCAACTTGGCTAACCTCAAGTTACGTATCGCTAACGCTATCGGACTCGACACGGCTGGTATGTTACTCACTCAGGAGCAGAAGAACGCCATTATGGCACAGCAAGGCGCGCAGATTGCTACACAGCAAGGGGCCGCAGCGTTGGGTCAGGGGATGGCCGCACAGGCTACTGCAAGTCCTGAAGCGATGGCCGCAGCGGCTGATTCAGTCGGTATGCAACCGGGCATGTAATTAGGTAGCACTATAGGGAGACACATCCAGATTGAATGAGGTCTGGTCAGAAGGTTCGAGTCCTTCGTGTTTCCCTCTTAGTCTTAACTTTAAGGAGATTGAAATGGCTGGCGAATCTAACGCAGACGTATACGCATCCTTCGGTGTTAACAGTGCTGTACTGACTGGTAGCACACCTGAGGAGCACCAAGAAAACATGTTGGCTCTTGATGTTGCTGCCAGAGATGGCGATGATGCAATCGAGCTGAACACCAACAGTGATGACCCGTATGGCTCCGATAAGGACCCGTTCGGTGAACCTGAAGAGGGCCGTATGCAGGTCCGTATCTCCGCTGACGGTTCCGACGAAGAGTCCACCGATGGTGGCGACGATGAAGAACAGCAGGGAGACGATGAGAGTCAGCCGGAGGAAGTAACCGAAGAAGGTGAACCTGAAGAGTTCAAACCAATTGGTGAAACTCCGGCTGACATAAACGAAGCCTCTCAGCAGCTGGAAGAACACGAAGCTGGCTTTAATGACATGGTTGCCACTGCAATCGAACGCGGTCTCTCACAGGATGCTGTGACCCGTATTCAGCAGGAGTACCAGAACGAAGATAGCTTGTCCGACGAGTCTTACCGAGAGTTGGCCGAGGCTGGCTACAGTAAGGCATTCGTCGACGCGTACATTCGTGGTCAGGAAGCTCTGGTCAACCAGTACGTAGAGAAAGTTATGGACTTCGTTGGTGGCCGCGAGCGCTTCCAGCAGGTCTACGGTCACATGAAGACCAATAACCCTGAGGGTGCTGAGGCACTCATCAAGGCTTTTGAATCTCGTGACGTAGCCACCATGAAGACGATTCTGAACCTAGCGGGACAGTCTCGTGATAAAACCTTTGGTAAGAAAGCTGAGCGCTCTATTGCCAAGCGTGCAACCCCAGCGAAACCTGTGGCCCGTAAAGCCGAAGGCTTCGAGTCTCAGGCTGAGATGATTAAAGCTATGTCAGACCCACGTTACCGCACCGACTCCAAGTACCGTCGTGAAGTGGAACAGAAGGTTATCGACTCTAAGTTTTAATTAGGTAGCACTATAGGGAGAGATGGAATCTACAGTTTGGTGGTCACCAGTTCAGTTAATACTGATTGGGCATCGGGCTGCCGTTGCTGGACTGTAGAGTGCCCTTAGAGTTACACAATGAGTATCACCTCGTTTCAAGTAGTACCTCAAAACATTTCGTATAAACAACATAAGGAGATTCAACATGGCTAACATGCAAGGTGGACAGCAGCTCGGTACTAACCAAGGTAAAGGTCAATCCGCAGCAGACAAGCTGGCGCTATTCCTGAAAGTATTCGGCGGTGAAGTCCTGACCGCATTCGCTCGTACCTCTGTGACCACCAACCGTCACATGCAGCGTCAAATCAGCTCCGGTAAGTCCGCACAGTTCCCTGTGATTGGTCGCACCAAGGCTGCTTACCTGCAACCGGGCGAGTCTCTGGATGACAAACGCAAAGACATCAAGCACACCGAGAAGACCATTAACATTGATGGCCTGCTGACTGCGGACGTGCTGATTTACGACATCGAAGACGCGATGAACCACTATGACGTGCGCTCCGAGTACACCTCTCAGATTGGTGAGTCTCTGGCGATGGCGGCTGATGGTGCAGTTCTGGCTGAGCTGGCAGGTCTGGTTAACCTCGCTGATTCCGTCAACGAGAACATCGCTGGTCTGGGCAAACCGTCCCTGCTGGAAGTTGGCGCTAAGGCTGACCTGACCGACCCGGTTAAACTGGGCCAAGCGGTTATCGCGCAGCTGACCATTGCTCGTGCGGCTCTGACCAAGAACTACGTCCCGGCTAACGACCGTACGTTCTACACCACCCCGGACGTGTACTCTGCGATTCTGGCGGCTCTGATGCCTAACGCTGCGAACTATGCGGCTCTGATTGACCCTGAGCGTGGTTCTATCCGTAACGTGATGGGCTTCGAAGTCGTTGAGGTTCCGCACCTGACCGCTGGTGGTGCTGGTGATGACCGCCCGGACGAAGGCGCAGAAGCGACCAACCAGAAGCACGCCTTCCCGGCAACTGGTGGTAAAGTCAACAAAGAGAACGTTGTGGGCCTGTTCCAGCACCGTTCCGCTGTCGGTACCGTTAAGCTGAAAGACCTCGCTCTGGAACGTGCTCGCCGCGCTGAGTATCAGGCTGACCAGATTATCGCTAAGTACGCGATGGGTCACGGTGGTCTGCGTCCTGAGTCTGCGGGTGCGCTGGTTTTCACGGCGGCCTAAGCGTAAATACCTTTAGTGCTCGGGTGGTAACTCCACCTGAGTACGAGGTACAGACTGTGGCTATTGCTGGTGATTCACTTAAGGTGACACTTGATGGTCTGGAAGGAGTAACGGATTGGTCAAGCCTTGAGGTAACCTATGGTACTTCAGGGGTTGCCAGCCATACACGCAGGACCAACACGCTGTACTTCAAAGGAATCGCTGTAGGCGAAACTCTAGTAACTGTCAGCTTTGACGGGTCTGAAATGAAGTCCTTTAAGCTGGTCGTGACTAACTAATAAGCCAAACCCCTTGGGGACCACTCACGGTCTCTGAGGGGTTTTTCGTTAGGAGCTTACAATATGAACATGCAAGATGCTTACTTTGGGTCTGCCGCTGAGCTGGATGCTGTCAACGAGATGCTCGCAGCCATCGGTGAATCCCCGGTGACAACCCTTGACGAAGATGGTAGTGCAGACGTGGCGAACGCTCGTCGTATCCTCAACAGGATTAACCGCCAGATTCAGTCTAAAGGCTGGGCCTTCAATATCAATGAGTCGGCCACATTGACCCCGGATGCCAGCACTGGACTCATCCCGTTCCGTCCGGCCTACCTGTCAATCCTTGGTGGCCAGTACGTTAACCGTGGTGGTTGGGTGTACGATAAGTCCACAGGGACAGATACCTTCTCTGGGCCAATCACCGTGACCCTGATTACCCTTCAGGATTACGATGAGATGCCTGAGTGTTTCCGCCAGTGGATTGTCACCAAGGCCAGCCGCCAGTTCAACTCTCGGTTCTTCGGGGCGGAGGACGTAGAGAACTCGTTGGCACAGGAAGAGATGGAAGCACGGATGGCGTGCAACGAGTACGAGATGGACTTCGGGCAGTACAACATGCTTGACGGTGACGCGTACGTACAGGGTCTCATCGGTCGTTAATCAGAAACTAAGGAGGACCAAATGGCTCTCGTATCACAATCAATCAAGAACCTCAAGGGAGGCATTAGCCAACAGCCTGAAATCCTACGGTACCCAGAGCAGGGTTCGCTTCAGGTCAACGGTTGGTCCTCCGAGACTGAGGGTCTCCAGAAGCGACCACCTATGGTGTTCATCAAGTCCTTAGGAGGCCGTGGGTATCTTGGGGAAGACCCCTACATCCACCTCATCAACCGTGACGAATACGAGCAGTATTACGCTGTGTTCACAGGGAATGACGTTCGGGTATTCGACCTGTCCGGCTATGAGTATCAGGTCCGAGGTGACCGCTCATACGTTACCGTCAATAACCCTAAGGATAACTTGCGGATGGTCACAGTGGCTGACTACACGTTCATCGTGAATCGTACCAGACAGGTCCGAGAAAGTCAGCACTTGACCAACGGTGGTACCTTCAGGGATAACGTTGACGCCCTCATTAACGTTCGCGGTGGTCAGTACGGGCGAAAGCTCGAAGTGAACATTAACGGCGTCTGGGTAAGCCACCAGCTCCCTCCGGGTGACAACGCTAAGGACGACCCGCCTAAGGTCGACGCACAGGCTATCGCTGAGGCCATAGCGACTCTTCTCAGAGCGGCACACCCTACGTGGACGTTTAACGTGGGAACAGGGTTCATTCACTGTATTGCTCCCGCAGATACCACCATTGACATCTTGGAGACAAAGGATGGCTATGCGGACCAGCTAATCAATCCTGTCACCCATTACGTCCAGAGCTTCTCTAAGTTGCCTCTGAACGCGCCAGATGGGTACATGGTGAAGATTGTCGGAGATACGTCAAAGACCGCCGACCAGTATTACGTTAAGTACGACAAGGGTCAGAAGGTCTGGAAGGAAACTGTTGGATGGAACATCTCGATAGGGCTGGATTACACCACTATGCCTTGGACACTGGTTCGCGCAGCTGACGGCAACTTTGACCTAGGGTATCACGATTGGAAGGACCGACGTGCGGGCGACGAGGATACCAACCCTCAGCCATCCTTTGTGAACTCTACGATAACTGACGTGTTCTTCTTCAGGAACCGCTTAGGGTTCATCTCTGGGGAGAACATAGTGATGTCCCGTACCAGTAAATACTTCGAGTTCTACCCGCCGTCAGTGGCCAACTACACGGACGATGACCCGCTGGATGTTGCCGTGAGTCATAACCGAGTATCGGTCCTTAAGTACGCTGTTAGCTTCGCTGAGGAGCTTCTGCTGTGGTCTGATGAGGCACAGTTCGTCCTGTCGGCAAACGGTGTGTTGTCCGCTAAGACTGCGCAGCTGGACCTGACCACTCAGTTCGATGTGTCAGACCGTGCGCGTCCTTACGGTATCGGCAGGAACATCTACTATGCGTCCCCTCGAAGCTCCTTTACGTCCATCATGCGCTACTACGCGGTACAGGATGTAAGTTCTGTGAAGAACGCAGAGGACATGACGGCCCACGTCCCGAACTACATCCCGAACGGTGTGTACAGCATCAACGGGTCTGGTACGGAGAACTTCGCGTGTGTGCTGACAAAAGGTGCTCCCAGCAAGGTGTTCATCTACAAGTTCCTCTACATGGATGAGAACATCCGGCAGCAGTCGTGGTCCCACTGGGACTTCGGTGATGGTGTGGAGGTGATGGCATCAAACTGCATCAACTCAACGATGTACCTACTGATGCGGAACGCCTACAACGTGTGGATAGCCGCTGTGGACTTTAAGAAGGAGTCAACTGACTTCCCATTCGAGCCTTACAGGTTCCATGTGGATGCCAAGCGGTCATACCACATCTCAGAGACTGCGTACGACATCGAGACCAACCAGACGGTAGTGAACGTCAAGGACATCTACGGTGCATCCTTCTCCAAGGGTACGGTGGCAATCTGCGAGAGTGACGGTAAAATCACCGAGTATGAGCCGATGGGTGACTCTTGGGATTCGACCCCAGACATCCGCATTAGCGGTGACATCTCCGGTAAGGATATCGTCATTGGGTTCCTATATGACTTCCAGTATGTGTTCAGTCGGTTCCTCATCAAGCAGGAGCAGAATGACGGCACAACGTCCACTGAGGACTCTGGTCGTCTACAGCTGCGTAGAGCGTGGGTGAACTATCAGAACACCGGAGCGTTCACTGTGAGCGTCGACAACGGTAGCCGCGAGTTCAACTATCTGGTAAACGCCCGAGTTGGTTCTACTGGTTTACGGCTGGGTCAGAAGGCCACAACTACTGGTCAGTATCGTTTCCCGGTGACAGGTAACGCACTGTATCAGAAGGTGTCCTTGAGTTCCTTCAATGCTTCCCCAGTGTCAATCATTGGGTGCGGCTGGGAGGGTAACTACATGAGACGCGCTAACGGTATTTAACTGAACGTCTCCCTGTGGTGTTGCTCAATTAGGTAGCACTATAGGGGGACCACACTAAGAGGGGACTTAAAGCATGTACATAAGAAACACTGTAAGTAATGACTTCGAGTTATTCATCCCGGCCTACCATGACGTACTTGAGGCGCAGGCCATGGGTATAGAACCATCGTTCCCAGCGGTTACTGAGTGTGTCACGTTAGACCACGATGGTTTTCCTTTGGCTATAGGTGGACATTGTGGAGACCAGTGCTGGTTCGTCACGAGTGACCAAGTGTGGAGACTCGACAGGGCTGGTAAACTGGAGTTCCGTGAGAGAATCATGGAGTACAGGGACATGTTATTAAATGTTTATCCATCCCTGTGGAACTTCGTGTGGGTAGGTAACGGTCCCCACAAGCGGTTCCTTAAGTCCATCGGTGCTGTATTCCACGAGGAGTACACTCAGGGTGGGAAGTTCCAACTGTTCACCATAACGAGGAGGTAACTATGTGCTGGATGGCAGCTATTCCTATCGCAATGACGGCGGTGCAGGCCATCGGTCAGTCACGTAATGAAGCCAAGATGATTGGCCTTCAGAATGACCAGATGCGCCGACAGTCTGCCCAGATGATTAAAGAGTCAAACATTCAGAACGCTAACGCCAGCCTTGAGCAGAAGCAGAAGCTGGAAGAAGCCAGTGCGGACCTGACCGCGAAGAATCTCGATAAGGTTCAGGCTATGGGTACAATCCGTGCAGCAATCGGAGAGGGAAACCTTGAGGGTGCCAGCATGGACCGTATCAGTCGAATCGAGGAGGGCAAGTTCATTAGGGAGGCCAACGCGGTCACCGATAACTACCGTCGAGACTATGCGTCACTGTTCGCTCAGCAGCTGGGTAACTCTGAGTCGACTATTGACCAAGTTAAGTCCATGCAGAAGGCTGAGGGCAAAGGTAAGTCTAAGTTGGAGCAGGTACTAGACCCACTGGCGCTGATGACCTCACAGGGTGCATCCGCGTATGCTTCTGGTGCGTTCGATAGCAAGGGCACCAAGGCACCAATCAATCAGGCCCAAGGTACCAAGGTAGGAGGTAAATAATGGCCAGTAAATTAGAACAAGCATTAAGCCAGCTACCACAGGCCGGGTCTACCCGTATCCGTGGTGGCTCAGCGTCCATGCAGTATCGACCAGTGACCATCCAACAGGAAGGGTTCCGACAGTCAAACCTCGTGCAGTCCTTGGCGAAGTTTGGTACTGCTATGGGTGGGGCAGCGGATGCCTATGACAAGCGTCAACGGGACAAGGCCGATGAGCGGTCTGATGAGATTATCCGTAAGTTGACCCCAGAGCAGCGCCGAGAGGCAATCAAGAACGGTACCCTGCTATATCAGGACGACCCGTACGCTATGGAGGCCCTACGGTTCAAGACTGGACGTAACGCAGCGTTCCTCATTGACGATGAAGTAGCACAGCGCGTACAGAACGGTGAGTTCCGAACTCGTGCTGAGATGGAAGAGTACCGCCACAAACGGTTGACCGAAGGTGCCAATGAGTTCGCTGAACAGTTCATGATTAACCCTGAGGACTCTGAGTTCCAGAGAGGGTTCAACGCGAACATCACTGAGCGCAACATCTCGCTGTACGGTAAGCACGATACGTTCCTTAGTGAGCAAGCCCAGAAGGGAGCCATACTGGCATCGAAGGTGGAGCTGTCAGGCGTGCTCAAAGACCCTGCCGTTCTGGCTCGTCCAGAGTCCGGTGAGTTCTTCCAGCGCTACATTGACAATGCGCTTAAGACTGGGAGTATCCCTAGCGACGCTCAGGCGCAGCAGGTCATCATCGGGTCCCTTAACGACGTCATTCAGCGTCCGGGTGCTACCAACTTCCTCCAGAGCCTTGAGGGCCGTCCGGTCACCCTTAACGGGAAGACCACGACCTATAAGGAGCTGATGGGAGAGGAGCAGTGGAATGCCCTGATGGTCAAGGCCCAGTCGACCCAGTTCGACAATGACGCTAAGCTGTCTGAGGGTTTCCGCCTCGGTATTACCAGCGCGTTGAACCAAGACGACACCAGTAAGGGCTGGGAGATGATTCAGGGGATTAAGGCAGACCTTGACCGCCTGCAACCCGGTGAGCAGATGACCCCAGAGCGTGAGCGTTTGATTCAGGCTGAGGAGCAGATGCAGACCCGTTTCCGTCAGGAGGCCCAAGCGGCAGCCAAAGAGATGGACAAGCGCCAGAAGGCCATCAACAAGAATCAGGTAATCGACCAGCAGTTCACCAAGCGTATCAACGGTCAGTACGTGTCTACCAGCTACAAGGATATGCCGACCAACGAGAACACCGGAGAGTTCACTCACAGTGATATGGTGAACTACGCTAACGGTAAGCTGGCTGAGATTGACCAGATGCAGCTCACGGAGCAACAGAAGGACCGCATGAAGCTGAGCTACCTACGGGCAGACTCAGAGGGTGGAGCCTTCCGTACCGTTGTGGGCCAGATGGTAACCGACGCTGGGTCCGAGTGGTCTGCCGCTGTGATTAACGGTAAGTTACCGGAGGACACCACAGCGTTGAACAAGCTGCGAACCATGCGTAACACCGACCCTGACCTCTTCGCTGCACTGTACCCCGACAAGGCTGACTTGTTCCTGACTATGGACATGATGGATAAGCAGGGCATTGACCAGCAGATTCTCATCGACGCTGACCGTTCTCGCCGCAGTCTCACCAAAGAGATGCAGTACGAGGATGATAAAGCGTGGGCGTCCCTGAAGAACAACTCAGAGTCTCCCGAGCTGTCCCGCATTCCAGCTAGTCTAGATGGTATGGCCCGTAAGATTTACGACAGCGTCAAGTACCGTACAGGCAACAGCGACATGGCGATGCAGCAGGTCGACAAGTTCCTCAAGGAATCCACTGTAACCTTCAAAGGTGATGACGTGGATGGTGATACCATTGGTATTATCCCGAAGAACATCTTGCAGGTCAGTGATGACCCTAAGAGCTGGGAGCAGGGCCGAGACATCCTCGAAGAAGCCCGTAAGGGAATCATCGCGGCTAACCCTTGGGTGACCAACAAGCAGCTGACGATGTACCAGCAGGGTGACTCTATCTACATGATGGACACCACTGGTACCGTACGAATCCGCTACGACAAGGAGCTACTGACTCGAACCTATCAGGAACAGCAGCAGAGACTGGCCAAGGAAGCCGAAGAGAAGGCACTGAAGGAAGCAACCAAGCGTGCGCCTATCTCCGCAGCCACTCAGGCCCGTAAGGCCGCTGGTGAGCGTGTCCGTGCAAAACGTAAAGCCACTCCGAAGTTCATCTATGGGGGTGGTGACCAATAACCATTAAGGAGACAACATGAGCTACGATAAGTCTAAACCTAGCGATTACGATGGCATCTTCCAGAAGGCAGCAGACTCTCATGGGGTCTCCTACGACCTCCTGCGTAAGTTATCGTTTAACGAATCATCCTTCAACCCTAAGGCCGTCTCTAAGACTGGCCCTAAGGGAATCATGCAGTTCACCCGCAACACGGCCAGAGCGATGGGCCTTAACGTGACCGATGGTGACGACGACGGGCGCTACAACCCTGAGTTAGCCATTGACGCTGGCGCTAAGCTGCTTGCGAGCCTCGTTAAGAAGTACAATGGGGATGAGCTGAAAGCGGCCCTAGCGTACAACCAAGGGGAAGGCCCAGCGGGTGCTCCCCAGCTACAAGCGTACGACAAGGGAGACTTCGGGTCTATCTCGGAGGAAGGGCGTAACTACATGCGCAAGCTGCTGGACGTGGCCAAGAGTCCTCAATCAGGTGCTCTGGAAGCGTTCGGCGGTATCACCCCAAAGGGTAAAGGGATTCCCGCAGAGGATGCCTTCAAGGGTATCGCTAAGGCTGGTAAAGTTGGTACTGAGCTGCCGGAGTCCCATGGGTTCGACGTAGAGGGTGTAGAGCAACCTGCGCCCAACGTACCATACGCTAAGGACTTCTGGGAGAAGACCGGGACGACCCTCGATGAGTATAACGCTCGGTCTACCTTCTTCGGCTTCGGCGATGCTGCTGAGGCCCAACTCCAGAACTCCACCTTAGGTGTGGCATTCCGTGCAGCTCGTGCAGATAATGGGTACGATGTGTTCAAGGACACAATAACCCCGACTCGATGGAACTCATACGTTCCGTCCAAGGAAGACTTGCAGAAGCTGCGGGACTCCGGGCTGCCTCCGAGTTACTACGGTGTGGTTACTGGTGGTGATGGTGAGAACTGGGACGCCCTCATTAAGCTGGCCAAGGATAACTTCGCGGCTGACCAAAGGGCCGCTGAGGCAGGCACAGGTGCTAAGCTCGCAGCTGGTATTGTTGGTGCCGGGGTCGACCCACTGAGTTACGTGCCGCTTGTAGGCGTGGCCGGAAAGGGACTCAAGGTAATCAATAAGGCTCTGGTCGTGGGTGCACAAGCTGGAGCACTCAGTGTTGCCTCCGAGGGAATCCGTACGTCAGTCGCTGGTGGCGAAGCTCACTACGCTGATGCGGCACTTGGAGGGTTACTGTTCGGTGCTGGCATGTCGGCTCTCAGTGACGCTGTGGCCGCTGGTATCCGCAAGGCTCGTGGAGTAGACTCCGTGAATGAGTTCGCTGGTCCAGCACTCCGCATGGAAGCGCGAGAGACTGCCATCAACACTGGCGGTCACGACACCTCGACGCTACCTCCAGAGAACTTCTCGTTCGAGCAGGACCACAGAGGTGTTCCGTTCGCCGACCACCCGACCGAAGAGGGCGCAGTGGTTCTGGCCAATGGTTCCATCCTGAGCGATACCAACCCGCTTAACCCAAGGACTCAACGTGACTTCGCAGAGATTGACCCAGAGCGTGCAGCTCCCGGTATCAAACTCGGTGGGTTCACTGAGATTGGCCTGAAGACCTTAGGGTCCAAGGATGCTGGTGTTCGTGCAATCGCTAAGGACCTCGTGCGCTCTCCAACAGGGATGCAATCAGGGTCTAGCGGTAAGTTCGGGGCTACAGCTTCGGACATCCATGAGCGGCTCCATGCGACTGACCAACGGATGTACAACCAACTGTATGGCGCTGTTGACCGTGCCATGAAGGACCCAGAGTTCTCCGTGGGCGAGCAGAAGATGTCACGCAGAGCCATCCGTCAGGAAGTCTACAAGCGTGCTGCCTTGGCGATTGAGCGTCCAGAGTTACAGGCTGATTTGACCAAAGGTGAACGTGAGGTGATGGACCTGCTGAAAGAGCACTTCGACACCAAGCGTGAGCTGATGGAACAGCCGGGTATCTTCGGTAACGCTAACGCCGTGAGCATCTTCCCCGGTAGTCGCCACAAGGGTACCTACGTGCCTAACGTGTACGACAGGGGTGCTAAGGAGCTGATGATTCAGAAGCTGGGTGGACCTGAAGGACTTCAACAGGCAATCGCTCAGAGCTGGCTTACCAGTTACCGAGTGCGGCCTGAGGTCAAGGCACGTGTCGACGAGTACCTGATGGAACTCAATGGCTACAAGTCGGTAGACCAAGTGACACCTGAGGTGGTCCAGAAGCACGCTATGGATAAGGCGTACGGTATCAGTCATACTGAGGACTTCACAGCATCCAGCATCATTGATGAGAATATCACTGGTCTGGTAGGAATCGAGAACAACTCGTTCCTTGAGGCCCGTAACATGTTCGACAGCGACCTCCCGGTTACCTTACCGGATGGGTCAACCTTCAGCGTCAACGACCTGAGGGACTTCGACATGGCACGGATTATCCCAGCGTACGACCGCCGAGTTAACGGTGATATCTCCATCATGGGTGGTAGTGGGAAGACCACGAAGCAGCTCAAGGATGAAATCATGGCGTTAGATAAGCGGGCCGAACGTAAGGGGCAACTGAAGGGTGAAGTGGAAGCGCTGAAGGACACCGTTAAGATTCTCACTGGTCGTGCTCGCCGTAACAACGATACAGCCTTTGAGACGGCTATGCGCTCCTTGAATGACCTAGCGTTCTTCGCTAAGAACTTCTACATGGGTCCGCAGAACCTCACAGAGATTGCTGGGATGTTGGCCAAGGGTAACGTTAAGGCGATGCTGCACGGTATCCCAACGTTACGTGACCTCGCCACCAGAACCTCTCCGGTGTCCGGTAGTGAACTCCGTGAACTCCATGGGGCGCTGTTCGGTAAGGAACTTGACCAGTTAATCCGTCCGGGGCGTGAGGATATCGTACAGCGAATCCGTGAGTCGTCCGATACCAGTGGAGCCATGGCGTCAGTCATTGGTACCATCAAGTTCGGTACTCAGGAGCTGTCAGCTCGTTCCCCTTGGACCAAGATGCTGAACGGTACGGCTAACTACATTCTGGACGCTGCCCGTCAGGGTGTGCTCGGTGATGTGGCTGGTGCGGCCCTAGGCGGTAAGGGCTCCAAGTTTGGCAAAGAGAACTTCCTCAAAGCTGCCTCTATCAGCCCTGAGCAATGGAAGGGAATCAAGCAGCTCTTTGTCGACCACGCGACTCGTGACGATAACGGCCAGTTCACCATCAAGGACAAGAAGGCTTTCAGTCAGGACCCGAGAGCGATGGACCTGTGGCGTCTTGCTGATAAGGTCGCCGATGAAACCATGCTGAGGCCTCACAAGGTGTCCCAGCAAGATTCCAAGGCGTATGGCGCTGGTGTCAAGATGGCTATGCAGTTCAAGAACTTCACCATCAAGTCGCTCAACGCCAAGTTCATTCGGTCCTTCTACGAGGGTTACAAGAACAACCGCGCTATCGACATGGCACTGACCCACATCCTGTCGCTTGGTATCGCCGGGACTTACTTTGCGATGCAGGCCCACGTGAAGGCTTACGGCCTCCAAGAGTCTCAGCGTAAGGACTACCTGAAGAAAGCCCTGAACCCGACCATGCTGGGCTACGCAGCGTTGACTCGAAGTTCCCACACTGGCGCCCCGCTGTCCATCGTGTCGATGATTGCAGGTGCCGCTGGGTTCCAAGACGCTAACATGCTGCGCTCTACCATCTTACCTAAGGAGGAACAGTTCCAGAAGAAAGGCGGAGCGTCCAAAGGTCGAGCCGAGTCGAGCAACCTTGCGGGTAACTTGGGGTCTCAGGTCCCAGCTCTGGGTTACGTAGGGAACGTCATTGCGACCGCCAAGAACGCCTACGGTGTTGCTACAGCACCCAACAAGCCGACTGAGCGAGACTACATGACTGGCCTGATGAACTCCACCAAGGAGCTTGTGCCTAACGACCCGCTGACCCAACAGCTCATCATGAAAATCTATGAGGCTAACGGAGTAACCATCAAACAGCAGCCTAAACCCAACTAATTAGGTAGCACTATAGGGAGACCAGCACGGTTTCCCTTCCCCATTCAATTAAAGGAGGTCACGATGGACCAAGAAATTAAAACAGTCATCCAGTACCCGGTGGGGGCCACTGAGTTCGACATCCCGTTCGACTACCTGTCCCGCAAGTTTGTCCGTGTGTCGCTGGTGTCAGACGACAACCGCAGACTGCTGAGCAACATCACTGAGTACCGCTACGTGTCTAAGACCAGAGTGAAGCTCCTTGTGGATACATCTGGGTTCGACCGTGTGGAAATCCGACGGTTCACCTCAGCGTCTGAGCGAATCGTTGACTTCAGTGATGGCTCGGTTCTCCGTGCTGCTGACCTTAACGTGTCTCAGATACAGTCGGCACATATCGCAGAGGAAGCACGCGATGCGGCACTTATGACAATGCCTCAGGATGATGCTGGTAACCTTGACGCACGTAACCGTAGAATCGTTAGACTGGCTCCGGGTATCAACGGTACAGATGCAGTCAATAAGAATCAGCTGGATACAACTTTGGGTGAGGCTGGTGGCATACTTTCGGACATGGAAGAGCTTGATGCCGAATTTCGTGAGTACCTTAACAAGTTCGCGGAGGATACAGCCCTTGTTAGAGGTGTTGCGTGGGTGTATAACAATGGGAGCGCTGTAGGGGGAGAACAGGTTATCACTATTAATAAACCAACCACCGTGTTCGCCGTTCCATATCTTGAGGTAAATGGCTGTCGCCAAGAGTTAAACTATCACTTTGAGTTCAACTTATCTACCCAACAGTTAACCCTAGCACAACCCCTCCAAGCGGGAGATTTTCTCGTGGCGCAGACCACAGAATCTAAGGTCCCGCTTGAGGACCTCCTATCTTCAACCGCAGGAGCTAGCATCATTGGTACAACCAGCGGTGAGACGGTACAGGCTGTGCTGGACAGGTCATAATCCCTATTCGCCAATCAAGGAGGCTACATGTTACCAAAATTTAATCAGCCGAAAGGCTCAACAATTGGTGTACTCAAGGATGGGCGCACCGTCCAACAAGCGTTTGATGAACTGTTTGTCTCACTTAACGGGGTCCTCGTGGCCCCTGACTGGTGGGTTATTCAGGGGACAACCAATGTAGAATTTAACGGAGGGGTGTTCTTGCACGGAGATGCCCGGTTTCAAGGGAAATCCTCGGTAGTACAATTAACATCGTCAACTGTAGCGATTGTTGCTAATAGTGACGGTACGTTCTCCCCTGTAACCTCCTACCCAACGGACGGTAAACCGGTTGTTGCACACGTAAGGGAGGGCAGTCTTGCGGAAGTTGTTGGGAGCTTGAATAGGAGTGCATTTATCATGGGGAACGACCCGATAACTATCACATGGTTACCTTCTGAGCTGGCCAGAATAACCGAGAGATTCAACATTATGAGTTCTTACAGTCCGGCTGGAGGTGTGCAGTTCTATACTGACTACGACATCACCACCTACCGGGCACCGCCGGACTCTCTAACCTATCATGTGGACATTGTTGCTGGTAGTGATACGTCCGGGGATGGCTCCTTAGATAAACCATTCCAGCGCATAAAGAAAGCTATCGAGCAGAACCCGCCCGCTAGGGTCATCAAGATTAAAGGTGGCCCAACACCATACACTCGTGATTACACGTGGAACGTTTCCATCGTAGACCGGGACGTAGACATTATTGGGTACGGTGACCAGCGCCCGGTGTTATCCGGTGAGGCGGAGTCAGTCACGTTCACCCCAGTCGAAGGTAGACCCGGTGTTTACTCAGCCACTCAGGGTCTTGCATTCAGGATTATCGATAAGAGTGTTGTCGATAAGTACGGCCATGAGCAGGTACTGACAAACGTCGCGTCTCTCGCTGAAGTAGGTCCTGGCCGTAGCTTCGTCAGCGGGTCGACCATAACGTTCCAACTTAACGACAGTCGAGCGCCTGATGCTAACGTTAAGTTGATTCTCCAGATTACCAACGGGCGTGTGCAGGATAACTCCAATGTTTATATTGAGAATGTGGAGTTCCGCTACAGCTTCCGAGGGTTCCACGCCGAGGTCAGGGATGCCAGTAAGGCAGGCGCCGTGCTTCGCTTGAACAACTGCAAGTTCGGGCTAACCTGTACTGAAAACTCATTCAACAGCAGGGGATACAACGTTGTGGCCGTTGGTTGTATTGCAGAGTACGGTATGCAGGACGCATGGAACTATCACTCGGACGTGCTCGGCCTAGGTATTAAGCCTTGGTTCATTGAGTTAAACTGCATAGGAAGACGCTCAGGGTTCGATATGCTTCCGAACAATAACGGCTCAACAGCTCACGATGGTGCTGTAGGAATTCGAATTGGGGGGGAGTATTACGAGACTTACGGTAGGGTTGTACACGATGTACACGATGGGACTGTAACATGTAACTTCAACTGTACGGCGCGAGATAGCTCACGTGAGGGTAACTACCTCGGGGGAGCGTCATTCGCTGCTGGTCAGGGCGGTGTTGTCGGGAAGGCTCGGGTGTACCTGTATAACTGTAGACATGGTGGTCCAAATGCCGGCATTACTAAGGATGGTGAATCTGAGGTGTGGTTATTCACAACACCAATTGGCTCGAAAGGCCAACCTCAGGTAATCAGTCCCTACCACTTCATAACATAAGGGGGCAGTATGTTATCCCTAGACTTCAACAACGAAGTTATCAAGGCGGCTCCCATTGCGGGGGTCGCTGGGGCTGACGGTGTAGCGAGGCTCTTTTGGGGCCTCTCACTCAACGAGTGGTTCTACGTCGCGGCAATCGCCTACACAGTGGTTCAGATTGGTGCCAAGGTAGTCGACAAAATCATTGACTGGAAGAAAGCAAACAGAGGTGACTCATGAAAGATGAGCGCCCAGACTTATAAGGAGTAACATATGGACCTGATTAAGTTCCTCGAAATGTTAGACACTGAGATGGCTCAGCAGATGCTCATGGACCTGAAGAATCCAGAGAAGCGGACCCCTCAGCTGTACAACGCCATTGGTAAACTACTGGAGCGTCATAAGTTCCAAATCTCTAAGCTGACCCCTGACGTTAACATCTTGGGCGGACTGGCTGAGGGTCTGGAGGCTTACAACTCCAAGGTGGGTGCTGATGGTCTGACAGACGACGATACGTTCACCCTACAGTGATATACTCAAGGTACTACTATATGTAGTGCCTTTATGGATGTCATTGCACTACGCTAGGCGTTCCTACGTGAAATCTGAGAAACAACGGGAGGCATTATGCTGGAGTTCACAAAGAGAATCGTCCCGTATCTTGTGGCTATCATGGTGTTTGCCTTCGGGTGGCACTTGGGTTCACAATCTACGGACGCCAAATGGAAGGAGGAAGTACAGAATGAGTACGTTAAGAAGCAAACGGCTAGAGCTGAAGCTCAGAAAGCGATTGACGCAGTATCGGCTAAGTACCAAGCAGACCTTGAAGGGCTGGAGGGCAGCACTGATAGGATTATTGCTGATTTGCGTAGCGACAATAAGCGGCTGCGCGTCAGAGTCAAACCTACCAGTGTCGCCGCAGGACCAGACGGTCGATGCCTCGTTGATGGTTCCGTCGAACTACACGAAGCAACTGCTCGAAGTCTTATCGCAATAACCCAGAAGGCCGACCTCAAAGAGAAGGCCCTACAGGACACCATTCGCAAGCTACAGCGGAAAGGAGGTGAACATTGAGTAACTCTCAGCAAGCCAAGAACGCCTTAATCATTGCGCAACTGAAGGGTGACTTTGTCGCCTTTCTCTTCGTGCTCTGGAAGGCCCTGAACCTGCCGGAACCAACCAAGTGTCAAATCGACATGGCCAAGTGTCTGGCAGACCCCAAGAACAAGAAGTTTATCCTTCAGGCTTTCCGTGGTATCGGGAAGTCGTTCATCACGTGTGCGTTCGTAGTGTGGACCCTATGGCGTGACCCTCAGTTAAAGATACTGATTGTCTCAGCCTCAAAGGAACGTGCGGATGCTAACTCCATCTTCATCAAGAACATCATCGACTTGTTGCCTTTCCTGAGTGAGCTTAAGCCTCGCCCCGGCCAGCGTGACTCCGTGATTAGCTTTGATGTAGGCCCTGCCAAGCCTGACCACAGCCCGTCAGTTAAGTCTGTGGGTATTACGGGTCAGCTTACGGGTAGCCGTGCCGATATCATCATTGCGGATGACGTGGAGATTCCCGGTAACTCTGCAACTCAAGGTGCCCGCGAGAAACTCTGGACGTTGGTTCAAGAGTTCGCCGCACTGTTGAAACCTCTACCGACTAGCCGTGTTATCTATCTGGGTACCCCTCAGACCGAGATGACGCTCTACAAGGAACTTGAGGACAACCGTGGGTACTCGACGATTATCTGGCCTGCACAGTATCCTCGCTCCAAAGAGGAAGACCTGTACTATGGCGACCGTCTGGCCCCAATGCTTCGCAGTGAGTACGATGAGGACAAAGAGGGTCTCAGCAGTCAACCTACTGACCCGGTGCGATTCGACTCCATGGACCTTCAGGAACGTGAGGTGGAATACGGCAAGGCTGGCTACACGCTTCAGTTCATGCTCAACCCGAACCTCAGTGACGCCGAGAAGTACCCTCTACGCCTCCGTGACGCTATCGTGTGCGGTCTACAGCTGGACAAGGCCCCAATGCACTACCAGTGGCTGCCTAACCGCCAGAACCGCAATGAGGAGCTTCCTAACGTGGGTATGAAGGGTGACGAGATTTACTCCTTCCATACAGCCTCCAGTAACACTGGTGCGTATCAGGGCAAGATTCTGGTCATTGACCCCAGTGGTCGCGGTAAGGATGAGACTGGCTGGTGCGTACTGTACACCCTCAACGGCTACATCTACCTGATGGACGCTGGCGGTACTCGCGGTTACGAAGAGAAGTCCCTTGAGTTCCTCGCTAAGAAGGCAAAGCAGTGGCAGGTGCAGACTGTGGTCTTCGAGAGCAACTTCGGTGACGGTATGTTCGGTAACGTTTTCCAGCCTGTGCTCCTGAAGCATCACCCAGCGCAACTCGAAGAGATTCGTGCTCGTGGCATGAAAGAGGTCCGTATCTGCGATACCCTTGAGCCTGTACTGGCAAGTCACCGCTTGGTCATCCGCGATGAGGTTATCCGACAGGACTACCAGACGGCACGTGATGCAGACGGTAAGCACGCCCTGAAGTACAGCCTGTTCTACCAGATGACCCGTATGAGTCGTGAGAAGGGCGCTGTGGCACACGATGACCGACTTGATGCGTTAGCATTGGGTGTCGAGTTCCTGCGCTCTACGATGCAGCAGGACGCTGTGAAGATAGAGGCTGAGGTACTTCAGGAGTTCTTGGAGCACCATATGGAGAAGCCCCTTAGTAACATCTCCCAGTTCCGGGCCACCAGTAGCAACGGTGTGGACATCCGCTGGGAAGACGATGGGGATGACACTATGTTCATCGCATGGTGATTATGCAGGGATTGTGCATAAGGATTCATTAGGCCACGGAAGGCCACTTCAGGAAAACTTCAGGCATAACAGACACTTGGAATTAGGTAGCACTATAGGGAGAGACCCCTAAAGACTTACTATAAGACTACTTAAAGTTTCATTCATATAGTTATGCACTACAGGTCTCCTCTATGAGAGAGGGTAGTGATGATAATATCACCCTCTAACTAAAGGACACTAAGAGCTAACACAAGGAGGACCTATGCGCTTATTGTTAACCTTACTGCGCCATAGGACTACTTGGCGATTTCTGCTGGTACTTGCTGGTGCCATTGGGGCTTCACTGGTTACTCAGCAGCAACTCAGTGGACTGGAGACTCTCGTGTGCTCTCTACTCACTTGTAGCGATTAGGGTCTTCCTGACGCGCTAGGGATTCCGTAGTGATGCTTATCAGCATACACCACTCCATCCCTCTACAGTCAATACTTAAAGTTAACCTTAGGTGATTCACTGGGTCTACCTACGGGTCTATGCAATGACCTGAGGACTACCTGAGGTTACCTTTAAGAATTTGACATAAAGTTCTGAGTGTACATCTCACAGTTTACACTTTTGGTTATCCCCCCGGTACCCTCCAGTTCACTCAAAGTAACCATAGGCCACCCTAACCGAAGGTTAAACCTTAGGTGGGACTGATGGGAAACCTTGGGTGATACTATATGTTGTGGTGAGTGGGACCTTGGGTGACTATATGTTGATGTCTCTGTGTCCCTATCTGTTGGGCCTCTTTAAGTAACAACCTGAGGTTAGACCTGAGGTAATACCTGAGACCATATACCTTAGGTTAACCATGGGCCATCCGGTGAGTCATCACTATAAGGCTATTGGGGGCCATTGTCAACACATCCACCAATTAGGTATCACTATAAGGAGACACTCAAGGTCTTACTGAGAGACCATCACCAATAAGAACACTATCACTATAGGTCTAACTAAAAGTTTAACTTTAAGTATTGACATTCAGATTCCGTTATGAGACATTAGCAACCGTTGAGAGACACAACGTCGCCAACAACCAGACAATACCGCGAGTTATCTGGTTAGACTGAGGGTCTCAAGTAGTCATCAACCGGACGTACGAAAATGGTTGACTCAACGGTAACAAAGCAGTAAGCTACACAACGTCAACACAACGCTGGTAACAGCAACAGCTACCCTCTGAAACAACATGAGGTGTCACGGTAGGAAAGGTGTTGACAAGCAGTAAAGATACAATGTAAGATGTACGACATGTAGTAAGGGCGTAGGGATAGGAACCGAGAAACCTGCCCGTGACCCGCCAAGGATAAGGCACTAGCCGTGAGTCGAATTCGGTCACTCATCGCATAAAAGAATAACAGGTTGACAGTCTCCTTTAAAAACTGTAAGCTGTACCACATGCACTACATAACGTTCTTGTGAGGTCACACACTGAAAGTGACTAGGTGCTAACGAAACCTGCACTTAAAGCTCTTTAACAATATGGATTAGTCGCTGATATGTACACCATGACAATAGTGTTTAACTAGTGGTCACATTCAGGTCTCTGGCAAGGTACGTCCTGTCACCCTGAGAGTGGCCACGCTGATAATCACTAATTGGAGTAGCACATCATGAGAACTACCGAGACCTTAAAGCTATCATCTATCGTCAACCATAACGAAATTTTCGTGAACGATAAGGGTTACGCATGGATACAGCTCAAGGAGTTCGATAAGACCGGTAAGCGTCACCGCACGGTAGTACGCAAGGTAACCAGTAAGTATTTCAGCAACTGGAGCATGGAGTCAGTACGCATTGACGGCGTAGACTACCTGATTGACTCGCAGATAACAGTAAGCGCCACCGCAAGTGCTTCAGCACCGTACTTTGTGAACTAGTAGTGTTTAACGACAGGTCATCTAAGTGGTGGCCTGAAAGATAACCACTAACCATAGGATATACACCATGATTTACACCAAAGAGCCAGCTAACAAGGTATTCGTGTTCGTTACTGCTTATCGTGGCCATGAGTCGCTTGAAGTTAACGAGATGATGCTCAAGGGTCTCGTACGCACCATTAAGACCTATCCGGGTGCATACGGTAACCTCCGTGATGCCCACGTGCAAGGCTGCTTTAAGGAAGATGGTATGCCTGAGGCAACGCAAGAACGTACGCTCAAGGTCGAATGTACTGAGAAGCAAGCCGCAGAGCTGACGTGGCTGGCCTGTAAGACCTACTCGCAGGATGCTGTGTTGGTGGTGAACTCACAGACCCATACAGCCTCGCTATGGTCTATCGAGGACGTTGGCGAATATCCGCAGGCATACCCAACGCTCAAAGAGGTGGCCTTAGGTGGCACGCTGCAACAAGTGGATGCACCAAAGGGCGAATGCTACTCAGTGATTGACGGACAATACTGGGAGGTTGTTTGATGGTCACCTACTACGTGTACGTCAACCAAATGGAATACTTCGAAGTAGATACTCTGGAGGAGGCGATAAGACTGTGTGACTCTGTACCGGGCTCACATGTTGAGGACAGCGTGTTAGATGAGGTGATTTATGCAAATAGGTAGTGAGGTTACAGTACACGGACTCACGCAGCAGGACGTGAAAGAATATCGCAGCGCCTTTAAGACGGCCTGCGAGTGTACCGCCGGAGTACCTGAGGCAAGGGCCGACTGGTTCGGCTACTACATGGCCCAAATGGCCCAGACCTATCGCACACGTAAGGTGATGTATGATAAACCTGTTCGTAATTAGTATGTACGCCCTGATTGTCCTGTACTTTGTGCGGGACTTTCGTAAGGGTCTCAAGGTACACAAAGCATCATTCAGTTACACGAAGTGGGGCGTGTTGCCTCGCTTTACTGTAAGGCTGCCGAACGGCCGCTTTAAGGCAAACAAAGTCGGGGTATTCTATGTCGCCACACACTAACAACCTAAGGAAAACCCGTATGAAAGTCGTTAAATTAAACTTTGCAGGCTGCACACTGGACGCCATCGTGGGGCACCCAGAGCATGAGATACTATTCGTTGCCAATCAGGTGAACAAGGCCGCAGGTCTCGCTAACCAGAACATCGCCCACTACATCGCAAAAGGTGTTGCAAGCGGTGTCCGCCTGAGAGACTTAGGGGATAAATTATCCTGTAATGGTGAGCTAAGGGAGCCGTCTGGTCGCTTAATGCGGGACACAACGTGGCTCATTGATGAACCAAACACGTACAAGGTCCTCCTGCGTGGCCATGCACCACAGTCGGAACCCTTCCGCAAGTGGGTGACAGAAGAGGTCCTACCGACCATTCGTAAGACTGGGAAGTATGACATAGCGAAGTCTACAACGGACACTGGTAAGCAACTCGCAGCGGAGTTCAGTGCACTCAGGGGAGAGCTTCAGGTACTAACTGCCGAGGTGAAGAGCCTGCGGGAAATAATCAAGGAACTCTCTGTAAATCGAGCACCCGTAGAAGTCGTCGAGTCTCCGTACATTGGTACCACTAAGGTGGCCGTATGTGACCGCATTGACAGCAGGACCCTACGTGACGTGGCCGACTCAATGGGCCTGTCCACTGCGGTAGCCTCCAAGATGACTGGACGTGTGACGCTCAGCATCGAGCAGGCGCTAAGTAGTGAATGGCAGAAGACAGACGGTCGCAAGCTGGACACCTCAACGTCTCAGAAAGGCCGCTGCTGGAATCTGTACCCGAAGATATGGCTGGATACCAAACTGACCCGCGAGATGTATCGCAGCGCCATATCAATGGTCCTTGAGAACGCCTTCTAAGTTATCCAAATAAACAACCATAAGGAATCAGCCTAATGAACTACGCCGATATGCAAGCACGCTTAGACGCCATCCGTAACCTGCCAATCTGTGAACTCGACAAGCGCCAGCCGCTGCTGGTAGCACTCATCGCGGACATTGTGAACCATGAGACGTCCGACGGCGCCGATACGGATAGCGACTGTGGTCTGGAACGTCAGGACTATTGGCAGACCCTGTATATTAAGGCCAAAGATGCGGGGTTTAACCTGCTGGGGAATGGTCACTTCAGCGCAGCGTTTAAGCACGACCTGTTACCGGGTAGGGTCATTAAGGTTGGCTTTAAGAAAGAGGATTCAGGAGCCGCCTACGTGGCTTTCTGCCGGATGCACCAAGGCCGGGTAGGGATACCTAACGTCTATCACGTAGCGCGACACGCTGGGTGCTATACAGTGGTACTTGATAAGCTGGAACCGTGCAATCGCAGCAGTAACCACTTGCATGACCACTACGCAGACCTCGCGTATTACTTTGTCGAGTGTGACTATGCACCTGAGGAGCACCACCAGAAGGACTTACCGTTCATTGAGACGTGCCAGATGATTCGGGACTTCTTCTGTGGGATTGCATCCTTCGATATGCACAGCGGTAACATCATGTTCACCAAGGACGGAAAGCCAGTGATTACCGACCCGGTGTCATTCTCAGCGGACCGGGACCGTGAACCTTTCTCGCTGGAGCCTGAGGAACTGCTCGCAGAGATTGAGCAGATAGCGCACGACAAGATGATTGAACGCTGTAAGCGCAACAAGGCTAAGCGAGACCGTGATAGCACGTTGTGTCGCGCCCGTCGGGCCAACAACAAGGCCCGCAGAAACCGCGCAAAAGCATTTGCTAGACGTCGGAAGGAGCGCGAAAAGCGTGACGCTGAGATTTTAAAGGAGGGCCTAGCGAAAATCGAGGAGAGGGTACTGGCATGGCAAGTGGGACCCGGCCTAGCGATACAGCAGGGCAAGCCGTTGCCAATCGATAACTACCTTCAGGGTAGACTTATGGGTTGACAAGGTGTATCTTAGGTGTCTCTCACGCAAGAGGCACCCATAGATAAACTTTATCCACAAAGAGGCACACAATGAACGCATTAAACATTGCACGTAATGACTTCTCAGAGATTGAACTGGCCGCTATTCCGTACAACATCCTCAGCGAGCACTACGGGGACAAGCTGGCACGCGAGCAGTTAGCACTGGAGCATGAAGCGTACGAGCTGGGCGAACAACGTTTCCTGAAGATGCTGGAACGTCAGGTCAAAGCCGGGGAGTTCGCTGACAACGTGGCCGCTAAGCCGCTGGTCTTAACGTTGCACCCACAGCTGACCAAGCGCATTGACGACTGGAAGGAGGAGCAAGCAAGCGCACGCGGTAAGAAGCCTCGCGCATACTACCCGATTAAGCATGGTGTACCCTCAGAGTTGGCCCTTAGCATGGGCGCTGAGGTGCTCAAGGAGAAGCGCGGAGTGTCCAGTGAGGCAATCGCACTGCTAACCATTAAGGTCGTCTTAGGGACGCTCACAGATGCCTCTAAGGCCACCATCCAGCAGGTATCCTCGCAGTTAGGCAAGTCCCTTGAGGATGAGGCCCGCTTCGGTCGTATCCGTGAGCAGGAAGCCACATACTTCAAGAAGAATGTAGCGGACCAGCTGGACAAGCGCGTAGGCCACGTGTACAAGAAGGCTTTCATGCAGGTCGTCGAGGCCGATATGATAGCCAAAGGGATGCTGGGAGGTGACAACTGGGCGAGCTGGAAAACTGACGAGCAGATGCACGTGGGGACCAAGCTGCTGGAGCTGCTCATTGAGGGTACCGGTCTGGTGGAAATGACCAAGAACAAGATGGCCGATGGCTCCGACGATGTGACCAGTATGCAGATGGTCCAGCTGGCTCCGGCCTTCGTGGAACTCCTGAGCAAACGAGCAGGCGCGCTCGCAGGTATCAGCCCGATGCACCAGCCGTGCGTAGTCCCTCCGAAACCTTGGGTTGAAACCGTAGGCGGTGGCTACTGGTCAGTCGGTCGTCGCCCGCTGGCGCTGGTTCGTACCCACTCCAAGAAGGCACTGCGCCGCTACGCAGACGTGCACATGCCCGAGGTATACAAGGCGGTCAACCTCGCGCAAAACACACCGTGGAAGGTGAACAAGAAGGTGCTGGCGGTAGTCAACGAGATTGTCAACTGGAAGCACTGCCCGGTGGCTGACGTTCCGGCGATTGAACGCGAAGAGTTACCACCACGACCGGATGATATTGACACCAACGAGGTGGCACGTAAGGCGTGGCGCAAGGAGGCCGCAGCGGTCTACCGTAAGGACAAGGCCCGCCAGTCTAGCCGTTTGTCGATGGAGTTCATGGTCGCACAGGCCAACAAGTTCGCTAACCACAAGGCCATCTGGTTCCCGTACAACATGGACTGGCGCGGACGTGTGTACGCTGTGAGCATGTTCAACCCGCAGGGTAACGACATGACCAAGGGTATGCTGACGCTGGCCAAGGGCAAGCCAATCGGTCTCGATGGGTTCTACTGGCTGAAGATTCACGGCGCAAACTGTGCAGGTGTCGACAAGGTTCCCTTCCCTGAGCGCATCAAGTTCATCGAAGAGAACGAGGGCAACATTCTGGCGAGCGCAGCGGACCCGCTGAATAACACTTGGTGGACACAGCAGGATTCACCGTTCTGCTTCTTAGCGTTCTGCTTCGAGTACGCAGGCGTTAAACACCATGGCCTGAATTACAACTGCTCGCTGCCACTGGCGTTCGACGGGTCCTGCTCTGGGATTCAGCACTTCAGCGCTATGCTCCGCGATTCTATCGGCGGTCGTGCGGTAAACCTGCTGCCATCTGATACCGTGCAGGATATCTACAAGATTGTGGCCGATAAGGTCAACGAGGTGCTCCACCAGCACGCCATCAACGGGTCTCAGACGGTGGTCGAGCAGATTGCCGACAAGGAGACTGGAGAGTTCCGCGAGAAGGTAACGCTGGGTGAGTCCGTACTGGCTGCGCAGTGGTTGCAGTATGGTGTGACCCGCAAGGTGACTAAGCGTTCCGTCATGACGTTGGCGTACGGTTCCAAAGAGTTTGGCTTCCGCCAGCAAGTTCTTGAGGATACCATTCAGCCCGCTATTGACAACGGCGAGGGCTTGATGTTTACGCACCCTAACCAAGCGGCTGGCTACATGGCTAAGCTGATTTGGGACGCTGTGACCGTGACCGTAGTGGCCGCTGTCGAGGCTATGAACTGGCTGAAGTCTGCTGCTAAGCTGCTGGCCGCTGAAGTCAAGGACAAGAAGACCAAAGAGGTGCTCCGTAAGCGCTGCGCAATCCACTGGGTAACACCAGACGGCTTCCCGGTGTGGCAGGAATACCACAAGCGCGACCAAGCGCGCCTGAAGCTGACGTTCTTGGGTCAGGCCAACGTGTTCATGACGTACAACAAAGGGGAAGCCAAAGAGATTGACGCACATAAGCAGGAGTCAGGAATCGCTCCAAACTTTGTGCACTCACAGGATGGTAGTCACCTGCGCATGACCGTAGTGCACGCCAACGAGGTCTACGGGATTGACTCCTTCGCGCTCATTCATGACTCCTTCGGGACCATTCCAGCAGACGCTGGGAATCTCTTTAAGGCAGTCCGTGAGACGATGGTCAAGACCTACGAGGATAACGATGTAATCGCTGACTTTTATGACCAGTTCGCTGACCAGCTGCATGAGTCTCAACTGGACAAAATGCCTGCGGTCCCGGCCAAAGGTGACCTGAATCTGCGCGATATCTTAGAGTCTGACTTCGCGTTCGCCTAAGGTCTCAGGCAATTAGGTAGCACTATAGGGAACCTTCGAATGGCCGAGGGTTCCATTACTTAAAGTCTTAACTTAAAGAATACTTAAAGAGGCACACCATGACTTACTCAATCGTTGTAACCATCTTGTTAATCGTATTAATCATCCTGTTAGTAAGGGCCGTCACACGACTCGGTGCCTGCGAGTACGCCCTTGAGAAGCAAGCCAAGAGCAACGAGGAGTACACAGACGGCTTGCACGATAAGGTCTGCCGCCTGTCTGACGATAAGGTATCACTCAATAAGCAGGTGCGGTGGTTAGAGAGCGAGCTTGAACACGAGAAGCAGAAGGTACGCGATGTGAACGAACTACGGGAACGCCAGCGGGACCGCATGAAGTTCCTCCGCAAGTCCCTCAAGGAAGCACAAGATGAGCTGATGATGGTCTCCGACCTGATTCACGTTAAGTTCACCGCTGTGTTGCCGGACGGTACGCACTCTAAGACGCTCTTTAAGTTAGGGCTTGGCCCGTGTGGTCTCCACGTTAAGTCCCTCCGCTGGACCGAGCTTGAAGACCGCTATCTGATAGACCAGCTGTGCACCAATGGCGAGCGTAAGCAGTTCGTCTACTACAAGAGCGAAGTAGTAGGACGCATCGAGTTCCGACATGGTAAGTCTGAATAAGGTAGCACTATAGGAACATACTCAAGGTCATCGTTTGGTGGCCTTCATGAATGTCCCTTACTAGCACAATCAGGAGTAACACCATGACACGTCAAGAAGCCAAAGTAATCACCTTCGCACTTCGTTATTCAGGCGCAATGCAGGACGAGGTAGTCAACTTCGAGCGCAACCGTGAACGTCAGCAGACCGAGGTTTACATCCCTAAGGGCCGCAAGCTGAACAAGACAAAGCGTGGTGGCGGTGTGAAGGGTTCCTTCCGTAACGCCAAGGGTGACAGCGTTGTTAACCAAGAGAAATACTTCGTAGGAGCGTAATAAATGGCTACTGAAAAAAGATGGCTTTTCGATGGGAGCACCTCACAATGGTCTCGTTTAGGAGCAGCGGAGCGTAGACTACTGGATACGACAGGCCTGCACGTGGTCATGCTTGACGACCCATTCACTAACACCGTGCTGTTCAACGTATTCGAGCCACGCGGGTCACTTCTAATAAGTAAGCGGTTCAGCCACTGGTCGATTGACTCAGCGTCAGACTGGCTGGCAAAACTCACAGCCGACTACTCAAGTTGGAAATGATTAGGTAGCACTATAGGCAGACTCAAGGTCATCGGATTCCGGTGGCCTTCATGATTGCTTATTGCACACTAAATGAACACTACACTTCGGAGACATTGTCATGATGAACATTAAGACTAATCCATATAAGGCCGTTTCGTACGTACGCTCTGCTATCGAGAAGGCGCTGGAGACTTCCGGTTACCTCATCGCAGACACTAAGCACGATGGGGTTCGCGGGAACATTTGCGTAGACAACACGGCCAACGCAGCGTGGCTCAGCCGGGTCTCCAAGACCATTCCGGCGCTTGAGCATCTCAACGGTTTCGACCAGCGCTGGCAGAAGTTACTGAAAGATGACCGCTGGATTTTCCCTGATGGCTTTATGCTTGATGGTGAACTCTTGGTCAAAGGCGTGGACTTCAACACCGGGTCTGGCCTGCTGCGTACCAAGTGGCTCAAGAAAGACAACATGCAGTTTGACGTCGGTGGTCCTTATGAACAATGGGAGCCTGACATGAAGGGTCAGCCCTTCGCACTCCACCCAGAGAAACTGCAAGTTGTCCTCTACGACATCATTCCGCTTGACATTATCGAGTCCGGTGATGACTACAACGTGATGACCCTCCTCCGCCTTGAGCACGTCAAGGTTGCCTTACCAGTTCTGCAAGACCACTTCCCTGAAGTCGAGTGGTGCCTCTCGGAGTCCCATGAAGTTTACGACATGGACGAACTCGATGCGCTGTACCGACAGAAACGAGAAGAAGGTCACGAAGGTCTGGTGGTTAAGGACCCGCGAGGTATCTATAAGCGTGGTAAGAAGTCCGGCTGGTGGAAGCTGAAGCCAGAGAACGAGGCTGACGGTATCGTTGTGGGACTCAATTGGGGAACTCCCGGTCTCGCCAACGAGGGCAAGGTGATTGGCTTCGAGGTTCTCCTTGAGTCGGGTCGCGTGGTCTCCGCTAACAACATCTCTCAGGCACTTATGGAGGAGTTCACCGCCAAAGTTAAGGCCCACACCATGTGCGCCAATGGTTGCCAGATGTCTAAGGATGTCGGTATGGATAATCACTCCTGCGCTGGCAAGTGTGCTTACGACCAACACCCATCGAATAACCCTTACGAGGGCTGGGCGTGCCAAATCAAATACATGGAGGAAACTCCAGATGGCTCTCTTCGTCACCCATCGTTCGACAAATGGCGTGGTACCGAGGCTGACCCTACCATTAAGATGTAATTAGGTAGCACTATAGGAGACAACAACATGTCCATCAATCTGATTCTAATCATCGTGTTCATCCTCGCGGCTATCGTGTGGTCAATGAACGACGAGCCACCAAAAGGAGTATAACCATGCGCTTACACTTCAATAAATCCAACGGTATCTTCTCGGTTCGCCGGGAGGACCGCAGCACTGTAGCAGCCACCGAGCGCCACGGTAAGATTCCACGCATCGGCGACACCTTCGAGCTGGCACCCAGTGTGCACATCTTGGTTACTCGCGGTCTCTACGAATTGGCTCAAACTAAGAGCCGTCCTTTCGTACCCGTAGTGGTAACCAAGTGGCCACGCCTTCGTCTGTTCTGGGAGCGCATTAAGGAGGTCGTAAATGACTGAGGTAGCAGTGTCAACCTTCTGTGAGGCGTGTGCGTTTGATGATGACCGTTATCCTCACACCTGTAAGCCAAAGGTGGTACAGTCAGAAACTATCTGCACAGCCTGTGGTACCCGTGACGATAGCCACGTGAAATCCTGCCCGAACCATCACGACAAAAAGTCTGACGCTGTGAAGCCGCCTGAGTATTCTGGAGGCTCAAGCGATTACTATAAAGTCGAAATCACCAATACCACCACTCCATTTGCCTTGGGGTATACCGCAGAGTGCAACGACATTATCGAAGCGCTTGGTATGAACTTTGCCGAGGGTAACGCCTTCAAGGCCATTTGGCGTCGAGCAGCTCAGCGAACACTCGGTAAACGAAAGGCAGGCGCTAAAGATGATGGACTCTATGATGCCGAGAAGGTAGAGTTCTTCGGTAAGCGTCTGGTGGAGCAGAGCAAGGCGGTACGAGATGCTAAAACCAAGTGATTGGTGCCGAGCGATGTACGAGAAGACGCTCGACCCTGCGTACATCACCCTGTATAACATGTGGAAGGAGCGAGAAGATGCAAAAGTTCGTCGTAACGGTCGAGACAGCTAACGCATCGTACGAACTCCCGGTACACGCTGGGTCTCTTGAGGAGGCCCTAGAAGTTGCCGAGGCGGAGTACGAAGAGTTAGGCCAAGTGACTCGGGTACGCCCGGATAGTCATTAGGACACACTATAGGGACACAGGTTGTCCCTCTTTCTGTTATAAACCAAAGGAGATTCATCATGGCATTCGCTAAGAAGAAGATTTACACCACCAAGATTGGCACCTGTGAGCCGTACGCTTACTTCAACAAGCCGGACTATGGCGGTGAGGGTTTTGAGAACCCGCGCGGTACCTACAAGGGTTCCGTAACGTTCAAGAACGAAGACTGTCAGGACCTCGTAGACCTCATCGTTAAGACCCATGAGGAAAACTACGCTGCTCGTCTGGAAGCACACGAAGCGAACCCGCCTAAGGTTCAGAAGGGTAAGAAACCTCTGAAGCCGTATGAAGGCGACATGCCGTTCTTCGACAACGGTGATGGCACCACCACGTTCAACTTCAAGTGCTACGGTTCGTACGAGGACAAGAAGACTGGCGAGACCAAGAAGATTGTTCTGGGTGTAGTTGACGCCAAGGGCAAGCGCATTCAGGACGTACCGATTATCGGCGGTGGCTCCAAAGTGAAGATTCGCTTCTCTCTGGTCCCGTACGGCTGGTCTGCGGTAGCTGGCGCTTCCGTTAAGTTGCAGCTGGAAGGCGTGATGCTGGTCGAACTGGCTACCTTTGGTGGTGGCGAAGACGACTGGGCTGACGAAGCCGTAGAAGGCGGTTACGAAGCTGACGAACCTCGCAGCCGTAAACCTCAGGAAGACCCGGAAGACTGGTCTGGTGAGGAAGCTGACGAGGGTGAAGCAGACGAAGACGATGACTTCTAATGGCTGGCTATGGGGCAAAAGGGATTCGGAAGGTGGGTGCCTTCCGGTCTGGCCTTGAGGACAAGGTGTCCAAGCAGTTAGAATCAAAGGGCGTCACATTCGACTACGAATTGTGGCGCATCCCTTACGTTATTCCTGCGAGTGACCACCTTTACACTCCAGACTTCTTGTTACCCAACGGTATCTTCGTGGAGACTAAGGGTCTCTGGGAAGCCGAGGACCGCAAGAAGCACCTATTGATTCGTGAGCAATACCCGGAGTTAGACATCCGGTTAGTGTTCTCTTCGAGTCGCACTAAGATTTACAAAGGGTCGCCCACCAGTTACGCTGAGTGGTGCGAAAAGCATAACATCTTGTTTGCCGACAAATTGATTCCCGTAGACTGGCTGAAGGAGCCGAAGCGCGATGTACCGTTCGGCAAGTTCAAGCAGAAGAAAGGAGCAAAGTAAGTATGGCCAAGGTTCAATTCACTAAGCGACAGGAGACCTCTCAGATTTTCGTTCACTGTTCGGCCACCAAGGCAACCATGAACGTAGGTGTCCGCGAGATTCGCCAGTGGCATAAAGAGCAGGGCTGGCTGGATGTGGGGTATCACTTCATCATCCGTCGTGACGGTACCGTTGAGGCGGGCCGAGACCAAGACGCTGTTGGTTCCCACGTCAAGGGATACAACTCGACTTCGGTCGGTGTGTGTCTGGTAGGTGGTATCGACGCCAAGGGTCGGCCTGAAGCAAACTTCACGCCTCAGCAGATGAGCGCACTGAAGGGATTGCTGCACGAGCTCAAGGGGACCTACCCCAAGGCCGTCATTATGGCACACCACGATGTAGCGCCGAAGGCTTGTCCTAGCTTCGACCTGCAACGCTGGGTAAAGACTGGCGAACTGGTCACTTCAGACCGTGGGTAAACATTAGGTAGCACTACAGGGAGACAATTACGTTTCCCTGTTGTCGCTTGAGGAGATTACTTTATGAGCAACTTGAAAGACTTCGACATAATCCCACTGTTGGCGTATGGCGTGCTCGGGCTTTGGGGCGTGACCTTCCTCATAGCGTTCTTCATGTCGTGTGTTGACGGGACGGCTTTATGAGTTACGGAGACAGTCAAGAGGATGGTCAGGAGAGTATCTTCCTGTTCCACGCTCCATGCGAAAACTGTGGTTCTTCTGATGGTAACTCAGTGTACTCTGACGGGCACGAGTATTGCTTCGTGTGTCAACACCGGGTTCCCGGCTCAGAGGAACGTACCGAAAAGTTATCATCGAGAAGGCCCAAAGGAGGGAAGTACGGGATGAATACACAAGGTTCAGGCTTATTGGTATTCGGTGAGAGTGACGGTCGGTACACTGACCTGACCGCTCGCGGTATCTCAAAGGCGACATGCCAGAAGGCTGGCTATTGGGTCGCCAAGGTCCGAGGGACCGCCTATCAGGTGGCCGACTATCGGGACCAGAATGGCTCCATCGTCTCTCAGAAGCTGCGGGACAAGGAGAAGAACTTCTCTACCCGAGGGTCCCACAAGGGGGATGCACTGTTCGGTAAGCACCTATGGAACGGTGGCAAGAAGATTGTCATCACCGAGGGTGAAATCGACATGTTAACCGTGATGCAACTTCAGGACTGTAAGTGGCCTGTGGTTTCTCTCGGTCACGGTGCGTCAGCCGCTAAGAAAACTTGCAGTGCAAACTACGAGTACTTCGACAGCTTCGACCAGATTATCCTTATGTTCGACATGGACGAGCCGGGTCGTGCGGCTGTTGAGGAAGCCGCTCAGGTTCTCCCTCCCGGTAAGGTCCACGTGGCCGTGCTAACCGAGAAGGACGCCAACGAGTGTTTACTCAAAGGCAAGGGCAAGGAGGTTCTCGACCAGATATGGAACGCAGCACCTTGGGTACCTGATGGCGTCATCG
>OGJX01000497.1_pt1 | contig 38343 bp, 34 predicted proteins | sample 1572381 | NCBI WGS metagenome assembly OGJX01 (sample SAMEA2582085, study PRJEB24529) | metagenome | biome: Human gut stool | place: China | collected 2011
CGATGTTAAAGGCGTGAGAGGCCTCTGTCTTAACCGCTTGACCAACGGGCCATACGTCCATTTTGCATCAGGTGTTCGCACCCGACTTGGCTATTTTAGCACAGGAAAAGGCCTTTGTCAACAGCAAATTTCGATTTTATTTGAAAAAAGCAAAAATTTCCGCCGCCGCCCCGGAACGGCGGCAAACACCGCGCCCGTTGCCGTTCTATGTTGCCTTTTATAAAGGAACGATAAAATGGTGAAACCTAAGTTTCGATAGTTGACAATGTGGTAAAATGTGGTACTCTTAGGGTGCAAAAAAGCTTTTGAGGAGGGCTTATAGTATGGCTATGAAAATGGATCGTCGTGCATTTTTAAAGACTTCTGCCGCAGTGGCAATGGCAGTATCTATGACCGGACTGCTGGGCGGCTGCAGTGATGGTGCCATTGGCACGGATTTTGGCCCGTTCCAAGCAACCGCAGTCGAGCTTGGCGGCAGCAGCAACGCAGATGACCTTAGTGCTACCGAGTGGAAGGGCGATGTTAAGGTTAAGGTGCGCATCAAGGATGTCACCTACGACAAAAATCCCGCACCGCTGGCTGCCAAGAGATTTTTTGTCTTATGGATCAATGACGAGAGGATCACGACCTTTAACGATGGGGATCTGCTGTCGGACGGCGGCTATATCAAGCTGGGGAAGGGTGAGTTCAAAGAGGACTGGATCCACTTTGCACTGACTGCCGACCAGAAAGAACTGTACGAGGCTATCAAGGCCAAGACGGCTAAAGTCACCCTTACGATCTGGTCGCCCAAGACAGAGGAGAACTATACGCTGGACTATACGACCAACAATCTTGTAAAGCAGACTGTCTGATCCCGCAGAATAGCGTTTTCTAAGGGATACCAGATACAGGAGGTGCATTGCTATGATCGACCGCAGAACATTTCTCAAGCTCAGCGCCGGGGCACTGGTGCTGACCGCCGCAGGGGCTTTGACCGGCTGCGGGGATACCGTAATCGACAAGACCAGCGGCGTGGCAAAGATCGGTGATGTCACCTTTATCTGTGCAACACCGTTTCTGGGTGGCGGCGTAGACCGGAAGCTAACCTACTGGACGCAGCTCACCATCCAGAACAACAGTGCCGAAAAGGTAGTCATCAAGCCGGAGGACATCACCTGCATCTTCCGCGAAGTGGATGCCGAGGAAACGCTGTATTTCAAACGGAAAGAACTGATCGCAGAGCCGGGGCAGACGATCGACTACAATGGCTCGCAGGAGTTCTTTCTGGAAACAAAGGAAAAGGTGCCGGAAAAGAACGGTACTGGCACCTATGAGCTGCGCGTGCGCTACAATGGCAAAACCGCTGTATTCCTCTATGGGAATAACGGCAAAAACGTAACGGGCCGCGTAGAGTAAAACCAAATACACCCCGCCGCCGGGCACTTCTGGAAACAGGAGTGCCCGGCGGCTTTTTGTCTTGCACCGCATTACCGGTTCTTTACATTGGGGCTGGCATTGTGCACAAAGTTTTACGCACTTTTTGCACGTCCATGGTCGCGGCAGGGGCGGCAAAGCGGTAGAATAAGGCCGTTCCCAAGGAAAACACAAAAAGACAGTGCCGGGCGGGAGCCCGGGTTTTTAATGGAGGAAATTCTATCATGAAAAAGATCTCTCGTCGTTCGTTTCTGACCGTTTGCGGTGCAGCTGCTGCGGCTGCTGCCCTGACCGCCTGCGGCGGCTCTGCTTCTTCCGCATCCTCTGCTGCTTCTGCTTCCAGCACCGCTTCTTCCGCTGCCGGGCAGGCAGCCGGCACCCTGAGCGGCAATGTGGCTACCGGCGGTTCTACTTCCATGAAAAACGTTATTGCTGCCCTGACCGAGGGCTTTGCCGAGGTCGAGCCGGGCGTCACCGTCAGCTACGACCCCACCGGCTCCGGCGCAGGTATCACCGGCGCTACCGACAAGACGCTGGACATCGGCCTGTCCTCCCGTGCCCTGAAGGAGGATGAGAAGAACGATGTGGACGGCACCATCGTAGCGCTGGACGGTATTGCCATCATCGTGAACAAGGACAGCAAGGTTGCCGACCTGTCCGTGGAGCAGCTCAAGAAGATGTTCACCGGCGAGATCACCAACTGGAAGGATGTCGGCGGCGATGACGGCGAGATCGTTCTGGTGGGTCGTGAGGCCGGTTCCGGCACCCGCGATGGCTTTGAGAGCATCGTGGACGTGAAGGACAGCTGCAAGTACGCACAGGAGCTGACCGCTACCGGCGCTGTCATCAGCGCTGTGGAGGCAAACCCGCTGGCCATCGGCTACGCTTCTCTGTCCGCTGTGGGCGACACCGTTGCCATGGTCACCGTGGAGGGTGTGGCGTGCAGCGAGGACACCGTCAAGGACGGCAGCTACAAGATCCAGCGTCCCTTCGTGTTCGTTACCAACAAGAGCGTTGCCCTGTCTGAGCAGGCGCAGGCCTTTGTGGACTTTGCCACCAGCAAGGACGCTGCCGACCTCATCCGCACCGCAGGCGCTGTGCCCGTGAACGAGTAAAAGGCGCTCAGGGTCAGCCCGGCTGGGAGTTCCCCCGCGAAATTCGGGGCTTCCAGCGCCCGCCCTATTGCCTACGGCAACAGGGTCCCACCCTCGGATCATTCGCTGGTGAAACTCCCGGCCGAACTGACCCGGCAACAGGATGGGGACGATGACAAAATCAGCCCGCCGCGTCAGCCTGCCGTTTTTGCGAGCCGACGCGGCTTTTATAAAGGATTTCAGCTATGAACAAAAAATCCTATCTGGCCCGGGTACGCCTGCCCCGCACCCCCGCCGACTGGCTGGAAGCGGTGATGAATTTCATCTTCTTCCTGTGCGGAATGCTGGCGGTGTGCTGTGTGGTGCTCATCTCGGTGTACATGGTGGTCTCCGGCGTGCCGGCTATCCATAAGATCGGCATTTTCAAGTTCCTGTTCGGCACAAAATGGGCGTCCACCGCGGCAGAGCCGCTGTTCGGTATTCTGCCCTTCATCCTGTCCAGTGTCTACGGCACGCTGGGTGCCACCATTATCGGCGTGCCCATCGGCCTGCTGACGGCAGTGTTCCTCTCCAAGGCCGCAAACCCCAAGCTGCGCACCGTGGTGGTCACCGCCATCGAGCTGCTGTCCGGCATCCCCAGCGTGGTGTTCGGCCTTTTGGGTATGCAGGTGCTGGTGCCCGCCGTGGCAAAGACCTTTGGCAAGGCCTCTGGCGCCTGCCTGCTCAGCGCCATCGTGGTACTGTCCATCATGATCCTGCCCAGCATCGTGTCCGTGTCGGTGACGGCGCTCAACGCCGTGCCGCCGGAGTATGAGCAGGGCAGTCTGGCGCTGGGCGCCACCGACACCGAAACATGGTTCAAGATCAGCATTCCGGCGGCGAAAAGCGGCATTGCCGCAGGCGTTGTGCTGGGCATCGGCCGCGCCATCGGCGAAGCGATGGCTGTAATGATGGTGGCGGGCAACAGCCCCAATATGCCGGACAGCCTGTTCCGCAGCGTCACTTTGCTGACCACTGCCATCGCCAAGGAAATGAGCTACGCCGGCGGCTTGCAGCGGCAGGCACTGTTCAGCATCGCGCTGGTGCTGTTCGTGTTCATCATGCTCATCAACGTTGTGCTGAATGTGGTACTGAAGGGAGGAAACCGCGATGAATAACGGCTTTTCGCCCTCCCGCCGGGCATGGAACCGGGTGATGACCGTGCTGGTCTGGGCCAGCGCCGTGCTGGTGATGGTGCTGGTGGCCGGGATCATCGGCATGGTTCTGGTGCGGGGCATCCCCCACATCAGCTGGAACTTCCTTTCCACCACCGCCAGTGTGCTGAAAAAGACGGACGGCATTCTGCCCGCTATCCTCAACACCCTGTATGTCATCCTGCTGACATTACTCATCGTATTGCCGCTGGGCGTGGGTGCGGCGGTCTACCTGACCGAATATGCTTCCAACCGGCGGCTCATTGAGGTCATCGAGTTCACCAACGAAACGCTGGCGGGTATCCCCAGCATCATCTACGGCTTGGTGGGTATGCTGGTGTTCAGTCAGGCGCTGGGCTTCCAGACCTGTCTTTTGTCCGGCAGTCTGACGCTGGTGGTGATGAACCTGCCCACCATCATCCGCACCACGCAGGAATCCCTCAAAACCGTGCCGCAGGGCTACCGTGAGGGTGCTATGGGTCTGGGTGCGGGCAAGTGGCACATCATCCGCACCATCGTGCTGCCCTGCAGCATCGACGGCATCGTGACCGGCTGCATCCTGGCTGTGGGCCGTATCGTGGGCGAAAGCGCCGCGCTGCTCTTCACCGCCGGTGCCGCCGAGGTCATTGCCAACGGCGTGCTCAAGGCCTACACCTCCAACGGTGCCACCCTGTCGGTGCTGCTCTACCTCCGTGCCTTTGAGGACGGCGATTTCGACTCTGCCTGGGCCATCGGTGCAGTGCTGCTGGTGCTGGTGCTTGCCATCAATCTGGCAGCCCGGCTGGCCAAAACCAAACTGAAACAGAAACAGTAAATAACTCCCTCCGTCATCGCTGCGCGATGCCACCTCCCTCACGGAGGGAGGCTTATCCTGCCCGCAACGCAAAAGGCTCCCTCTCAGAGGGAGCTGGCGCGGCATAGCCGCGACTGAGGGAGTCAATACAAGAGGAAAACTATGGAAAACGTATCACCCATTCTCACAGCCAAAAACCTGAACCTCTGGTACGGGGATTTCAAGGCGCTGAAAGATATTTCGCTGGACATGGGCGAGCGGGAGATCACGGCCCTCATCGGCCCCTCCGGCTGCGGCAAGTCCACCTTCCTGAAAACGCTCAACCGCATGAACGACCTTGTGCCGGGCGTGCGCATCGAGGGGGATGTCCGCCTCAAGGGGCAGGACATCTTTGCCCGGGACATGGAGCTCACCGACCTGCGCCGCCGGGTGGGCATGGTGTTCCAGAAGGCAAACCCCTTCCCTATGAGCATCTACGACAACATCACCTATGGCCCCAGGCTCCACGGTGTGCGCAATAAGGCAGAGCTGGATGAGCTGGTGGAAAGCTCCCTGCGGGGTGCGGCCCTGTGGGACGAGGTGAAGGACCGGCTGAAAAAGAGCGCCCTGGGCCTGTCCGGTGGCCAGCAGCAGCGCCTGTGCATCGCCCGCGCCCTGGCTGTCAAGCCCGAAGTGCTGCTGATGGATGAGCCCACCAGCGCCCTGGACCCCGGCTCCACCATGAAGGTGGAAGAGCTGATGAGCGAGCTGAAAAAGAACTACACGGTGGTCATCGTCACCCACAACATGCAGCAGGCTGCCCGTATCAGCGACCGCACGGCCTTCTTCCTGCTGGGCGAGCTGGTGGAGGTGGGCCCCACCAACCAGATCTTCAGCGCCCCGCAGGACAAGCGCACCGAGGATTACATCTCCGGCCGGTTCGGTTAAATCGAGGAGGAAAGACCAATGAGCATCCGCAAACAGTACGACACCGATCTGGAAGCCCTCAAGGCGGCGCTGGTGGAAATGGGCAGCAACTCTGCCGAGGCCGTGGAGGCCGCTCTGGAAGCACTGTGCACCGCCGATGCCGAAGCCGCCCAGAAGATCGTGAAGGGCGACAGCCGCATCAACAACATGGAGCGGGACATCGAGCACCGCTGCATGACCCTGCTGCTGCGCCAGCAGCCGGTGGCCGGGGATCTGCGCCGCATCTCCACCGCCATGAAGGTGGTCACCGACATTGAGCGCATCGGCGACCATGCTTCGGACATTGCCGAGATCATCCCGCATCTGGTCACCGTGCGCAAGGAGGGCGATCCGGCGGTGAGCCAGGCCATTGCCATGGGCCGCAAGGCATACCAGATGATTCAGGACGCCATGGCGGCACTGACCGCGGAGGACGAGCTGGCCGCCCGCAAGGTCATTGCGGCCGACGACGCCGTGGACTTTGACTTCAATGCCATCAAGCACACCCTCGCGCAGGAGATCGCAGCCGACCCCGCTAAGGTGGACGCTGCGCTGGACCTGCTGATGGTGATCAAATATCTGGAACGCATCGGCGACCACGCGGTGAACGTGGCCGAGTGGGTGCAGTTCGTGCGCACCGGCCGTTACAAGGACGAGAGCATGTTTTGATCAAGCGATTTTCCTCATTTTCTTCCAGATGGGCCGCGCTGTGCAGTTCGTGCACAGGCGGCCCTTTTTGCTGGGGAAAATAATTCAAAAATTTTTATCATTCGTGCAATCTTCCGGGACCGTGTTTCGTATACGAAGTGTAAGGGCCTTCAAGCAAGACCTGCAGTTCCCGTGCGGCGGGTGTCCGGCTTCCCCCAGTCCCCGCCCGCCGCACCGTTACAGAGGAGATCCAGATGATGCAGACCAAGAACGAGATGCTGGAGAGCCGCACGGAAGCCGTCAGCCGCGACGCGCTGGTGCGGGCGGCTCTGCAGGAGATCACCCAGAATTACCGCGAGGCCAGCTTGTCCAACGTGGCGCGGGCCTATGGCGTTTCGCTGGCATACGTCAGCGAGTGCGTGCGTGCGCAGACCGGCAAGACCTACAAGGAGCTGCTGCAGAGACACCGCATGGAGACGGCGGCCCGCCTGCTGCGCCGCAGCGATCTGAACATCCAGCAGATCATTGCCCAGGTGGGTTACGAGAACACCAGCTATTTTTATCGTCTGTTCCACGAGCGCTACGGCCTGAGCCCCCGTGAGTACCGTCAGGTGCGCGCAGTCCGCAGCCGGACCACGGCCTGAGCATTCCAGGCAAGAGAATCACTTTCCCCCTGAGCAGGGCATCGGTGTGAGACGCACGGTGCCCTGCTTTTTTTGCAGTTGTGCCGATGCACAAAAAACTGGTGTTTTCTGGCAGGATGTAGTATAATAACAAGTGCAACAAAGCTGTGCCGCGCCTTCCTTGCGGAGAATATGCGGCAGGATAAGAGGGTGTAAACAGATGTTTCGTGGAGCAGTGAGAGGAGATCTGCCGCAGATCCTGCAGATCTATGCCCATGCGCGGGAAGCCATGGCGGCTTCGGGCAACCCCACCCAGTGGGGCGACAACTTTCCCCCGCAGGAGCTTCTGGAGGAGGACATCGACTCCAACCGGCTGTTCGTGTATGTGGTCAACGGCCAGCTGCTGGGCGTGTTCGCCTTCATTCTGGGGGCGGACCCCACCTATCAGGTGATCGAGGGCGGTGCATGGCTGAACGATGCCCTGCCCTATGGCACCATCCACCGGCTGGCATCCTCCGGCAAGAGCAAGGGGGTGGCTTCGGCGGTCATTGAGTGGTGTCTGGAGCACTGCCAGAGTCTTCGGGCGGATACCCATGCCGACAACCAGATCATGCAGCATCTGCTGGAGGCCAATGGCTTTGTCCGCTGCGGCATCATCCATGTGGCGGACGGAACGCCCCGCATCGCCTACCAGAAGCTGGCCCTGACCCAGCAGCGAAGCGAATCAAACTAAAAAACAGAATGCCTGCGGGTGCGGTTTTTGAACCGTCCGCAGGCATTTTTTGTGCGGGCTGCAATATCCGGCCGGGGTGCATCGTGTTGGAGATGAAGAGGAAAAAACGGAAAGACCTCAAAAAGTCTCACACATGGTAGAGCAAGAAGAAGGAGCGTGTCTCTTATGAAAAAACAGATGATCTCGGTTTGCGCGGCCACCGTTCTGGCTGCTTCCATGCTGGCAGGCGGCGCGGTGCAGGCCTTTGCGGCCCCGGCACAGCCCGCCGATGAGACGGCCCCGGCAGTGATCTCCGAAGAAAACTGCGTCTCCGACAGCTGGAAGCGCGCTGCTGACCCCACGGTGACCACCAAGGTGCGCAAGCTGTTCGACAAGGCCTTTGACGGGCTGGTGGGGGCAAGCTACACCCCGGCGGCGGTGCTGGCCACCCGCACCACCGCGAAGGGAACCCAGTACCGGGTGCTGTGCAGGATGACGGTCTGCTATCCGGGCGCACAGGAGCAGTATGTGGTGGTCACCCTGCAGCGCGGCCTGCTGGGCAGGGCGGAGATCCTGAACGTCGATGATGCCCTGTGCGAAACCGACCTTGTGGACGACAAAGAGATGACCGGAGGCTGGCAGGAAGCCCAGTCCCCTGCCATGACCGACGAAGCAAAGGCGGCCTTTGAAAAGGCCACCGAGGGCCTTCTGTGCGTGGATTACGTTCCCGTGGCCCTGCTGAGCACCCAGGTGGTGGCGGGCACCAACTACCGCATCCTGTGCGAGGCGACGGAGGTATACCCCGGCGCAGAGACTCATTATGCTGTGATGACGGTCTATGAAGGGCTGGACGGCAGCGCCAACATCCTGAGCGTGACCGACAGCCTGGCCAGCTGAACCGAAAAACCAGATGATGCACCCGGAAGCTGTGCGTGACGCGCGGCCGCCGGGTGTTTTTGTGTGGGCAAAACTGCAAAAGTGTACGCCGTGAAAATACAAGTTCTGGGTGGTCTGAGAAAAAGTTTACAAAAATGAATTCTCGCAGCGGTAAAATGCCGCAAAATACTTCCTCTTTTGGGCCGTCTGTGCTATAATGACACTTGTTCTTGGGAAAGAGACAGAAAACTGTACGCATGAGGCGTACAGCATAAAGAGGAGTGTTATCATAGTATGAAGACCCTGAAAGCTGCTGTTGCAAAATACAACAGCATCAGTCTGATCCTCCGTATCCTGGTGGGCCTGGCAGTCGGCGTGGTGCTGGCACTGGTGGCCCCGGGTGCCGGTTGGGTGGCTGAGTTCGGCAGCCTGTTCGTCGGCGCATTGAAGGGCATTGCCCCGGTGCTGGTGTTCGTGATCGTGGCAAGCGCCCTGGCACAGGGTTCTTCCAGGCTGGACCGCCGCTTTGGCACGGTGATCTGGCTGTACATGCTCACCACCTTCCTGGCCGCTGCCATTGCGGTGGTGACCAGCTTCCTGTTCCCGGTGACCGTCGTGCTGGCCGATGCCGCCCAGTCCGACGTGATCCCCCAGGGTCTGGGCGAAGTGATGAGCACCCTGCTCACCAACTTTGTGGCCAACCCCGTGGCGGCCATCATGAACGGCAACTATATCGGCATCCTGTTCTGGGCCTGCATGTTCGGCATTGCCATGAAGGGCATCGGCTCTGAGAGCACCAAGACCTTTATGGCCAACACCGCCGATGCGGTGTCCCAGATCGTGCGCTGGATCATCAATCTGGCACCCTTCGGCATCATGGGTCTGGTGTACACCAACGTTTCCGGCAACGGTCTGGCCATCTTTACCCAGTACGGCAAGCTGCTGGCGCTGCTGGTGGGCACCATGCTGTTCATGGCGCTGATCGTTTCCCCCTTCATCATGTTCGTTTACCTGCGCCGCAACCCGTACCCGCTGGTATTCCGCTGCCTGAAGGAATCCGGTCTGACCGCCTTCTTCACCCGTAGCTCTGCCGCCAACATCCCCGTGAATATGTCCCTGTGTGAAAAGCTGGGTCTGGACAAGGATATGTACTCCGTGTCCATTCCGCTGGGCGCTACCATCAACATGGACGGTGCCGCCATCACCATTACCATCATGACGCTGGCAGCGGCTAATACGCTGGGCATTCAGGTGTCCCTGCCCGCCGCCATCGTGCTGAGCGCCATGAGCGCTCTGGGTGCCTGCGGTGCTTCCGGCGTGGCTGGCGGCTCCCTGCTGCTGATCCCCATGGCCTGCTCCCTGTTCGGCATCTCCAACGATGTTGCCATGCAGATGGTAGGTGTCGGCTTCATCATCGGCGTGGTGCAGGACTCTGTGGAGACGGCCCTGAACTCTGCCGGTGACGTGGAGTTTGCCGCCACCGCCGAGTATCACCAGTGGCTCAAGCAGGGCAAGCCCCTGCCGGAGTTCCTGGCTCAGTGAGAAAACCTAAATTTTAAAAAATGCGAACGACCGCTGTCCTCGTTGCGAGGGCGGCGGCCGTTTTTTGCGTGTAAAATTTGAAAATCAATAACGATTGGGGTTATCCGTCTGGCAAAGAAGATAGTCGATGCTCACGTTGTACAACAAAGCAAGAGAAACCAGCAATTCTGCTGTGAGCTGTTGAATGCCTGTCTCGATGTAGCTGTACTTCCGCTGTGTGATACCGATTTGGTCAGCAACCATCTGTTGCGTAAGGTCGTGATCTTCTCGTAAGTCTTTGAGTCTGTTCTTCATGGCTGTTGCCCTCCTTACTATTAAGGATAGGCAAGAAGAATTTTTCTATTGACTAATAGATAAATATTATCTATAATACAAATATGCAATAAAAATACGGCTTTTGGCGAGAGAGGAACTGCAAATGGTCGTAAAGTCGGAATCTGTGATGGGAGAGATCCTGAAAAAACTTCCGTGTGAGCCGCCAGAGATAGGCGGAATTCTTGGCGGAAAAAATGGAGTGGTCACATGCCATGTCTTGGACTACGGAAAGACGGGCGGTTCTCCGTGCAGTTATACGCCAAATATTGCGTATTTGAACCGGAAGATCGAGGAATGGTTCAAAGATGGAATTGAATTTATGGGCATCTTTCATGTGCATTTTGGTGGAGCAGAGAGTCTTTCGCCGGGTGACAAATTGTACATCGGCCAGATTTTGGAAGCAATGCCAGAAGAAATAACTTGTTTGTATTTTCCGGTCGTTAAAATGCCTGAGCGGGAAATGGTGGTCTATCGGGCATCGAACGATCATGGGAAAATCAAAATAGAAAAAGAGCCAATCTTATATCAGGGAGGAATTGACGATGGAAAAAGTTGATACCCGGAACAAGCGCATGATCGTGCTGCCGGAGGGCTGCTTCTGTGGAAACTGCATGGAGTGTATCTATGCTGACCGGAGTGACTGGAACGGGGATAGGGTTTACTGCCGCTGCCAGAAAGGCTGGACCCACGGCTACAACCGCCCGGAAGATCGGAACGGCTGCATCTGGTTTGAAGAACGCTAAGAAAGTGATGGACCTGTAGTAAAGGAGCAGATCGGCCATCAGGATCAGTGTGGAACAATGAACTCACCGGATCTGCTCTTTAAAAGCTGCAAAGTGCGGCTTGCTTTGGGGAAGGCTGCACTGGAATGAATCCAGAAAACGGAGGAATAGAAAATGGATCAGTTGGTGGTATTGATCGTGATTCTGCTGATCGGCGCATGGTTTTCCTGGCGGGATATCAGCAATGGCCGGGGATGGATGTGCCGATTCCTTTCGGCAGAAACACTGCAGTCGCTGAATTCGGACGGCGGGCAGGTGAAAAAAGCACTCCTGTCGGTGGTTGTGGGCTATGCAACTATCTGCGTAACCATCGTTAAGTGGCTGTTTTTGCTGGCAATTCGGTTGACAGATGGATTCTGAGCAATGGTACAGATGAAATAAAGCAACAGCCGTCTGCTTTCTTCAAAAAGAGGGCAGGCGGCTGTTGCTTTTAAAGGGAGGATGGAAAAATGTATTTAACGATGTTGATAGCGGGTTTTGTGATTGCATGCATTTGTCCGCCGATCGGCTGTCTGATCATTGCTGTGGATGCATACATGGTAGCGGCGGCGTATCCGATCCTTGTCGGGATCCTATGCGGAGTGGCATATCTTGCAATGAGTGCATGGATGATCTACAGCTGATTTGGAGGAAAGATCAATGGGATATTATAATCAGGCTCTGACCGATTATGTCGGAAAAATCTGCGATGTAGAAAGGGAACTCTATACGACACAGCGGTTGATCGCCAATCTGGACTACCAGATGCAGCGGCTTGGACACCCAAGGGAAGTCGATCCTCCAGAACCGACAGACGGCGGAAATCCGTTCGTTCAAAACGGCGGCTGGTATATGGTTTTTCTTCTGGGGATCCCCATCTCTGGTGTTGTTCGAAGCATCTCGTTGGGCATTGTTATTGCGATCGCTCTCGGTGTGTTCGGAACGGTCTGGGGAAACATCTACCAGCGTGCTGCGGATAGGGAAATACGCAACGAAAAATGGGCAAAGTATGATAGTGCCGTGGCTGCAGACAAAAAGAGAGTAGAAAAAGAACGTGCTTACAGGAAACAGCTCCAGAGTGAAAAGGAACTGCTGCTGCAGCAGCAGGCAAAACTGGAGCAGGCCCGGGCAAGACTGTATTCCCGCGGAACGATCCACGAAGCCTACAGAAGCCTGATCCCCATGGCGTGTTTCCACCACTATCTCTCAACGGGCATTACGAACACACTGGAAGGAAAGAAAGGCTGCTATGACCGGTTTGATGAGGATTCGTGGAGGCACGCTGTCCTTACAAATTTACAGCAGGCAGTACGAGAACTGCGAAAGCTGCAGCAGGTCAATCAGGGCCTTTATGAATGCCTGAACCAGAGCAATCATACCCTGAACCGCATTGAGCAGGGAAACCAGAGGATCTATGGGCAGCTGGACGCTGTGAGGACAAATACCGAACTGACCGCATATAATAGCCGGGTATCGGCACTTGCGAACAGTGCGATGACCTATATGTATTACGACAGAAATTATCGCTGATGCGCTTTCCCGAAAAGGCCTTAGTCCATAAACCCTGCCTTTTCCAGGGCCGTGAGGATCAGGGGGATCAGCACCAGCTGGGCCAGGATGCCCGGCACGGCGGTAAGCAATGCACCGGACAAAAAGGCCTGGAAGGGGAAACTGCCTCCGGTGAGGCCTGCCAGCACAAAGCGGACAGCGCCCCACACCAGCCGCCCAGCCACCATGGCGGTGACGAGAGCGGCATACATCATGGGCAGGGTGTGCTTCACTCTGCGCCAGACAAGGCCGGACACAAGGCCGTAGGCGGCCAGCTCAAAGGCCATGGAGACGGCGATGGGAAACATCGGCGGCATGCCGAACAGCACCGAGCGCAGCAGCGGAGCCACAAAGCCCACGGCCAGCCCCCAGGGGCCGCCCAGCACAAAGCCGCACAGCAGAATGGGAAAATGCATGGGGCACAGCATGTTGCCCACCTGCGGCACATGGCCGGTGACCATGGGCAGCACAAAGGCCAGCGCAAGGAACAATGCCGCCAGCACGATGCGGCGGGCGGACGAAACCGTCTTGGTGTTCATGAAAAAGTCCTCCTTTGCACAAAAAAGGGGCCTGCTCCCGGCATTCCGGCCGGAAACAGACCCCTTCGTGGCGTCTTTTGAAAAAATACTCTGGACAAAAATATCCTCCGCATGGAGAAAACGGACTTCTGCCCGCACACCCGGCTCCGTGCCGGATTTTGACAAAATTATAGCAAATGCCCCGGCGGCTGTCAAGATGCGGCAAACGACCCGCAAATTGACCAAAAAGCGGAACTTTTCGGGCAAGATTTCCCCGTGTATGTACATTTTGCATGAAGGAACTTGACCTTTTTGCATAGAATAGCTAATATAAACTTGAAAAAGAGCGCACTGCTGGGACACACCTGCCCGGCAGGGCGTAAAACGGCTTTTTTGGAACGCTTGCAAATCTGAGGTTCATACGGGAGGACCATCATGACAAATGCAGAAAAACTTACCCTGGCAAAGCACGCCTGTCACATCCGCATGGGCGTGATCGAGGGCACGCACAGCGCAAAGTGCGGTCATCCGGGCGGCAGTCTGGACATCGCCGAGCTGCTGAGCTACCTCTATTTCGTGGAAATGAACATCGACCCGAAGGATCCCAAGATGGCCGACCGCGACCGTCTGGTGCTGTCCAAGGGCCATGCCGCTCCGGCACTGTACGCTGCTCTGGCAGAGCGCGGCTACTTCCCGGTGGAGGACCTCAAGACTCTGCGCAAAATCGGCAGCTACCTGCAGGGCCACCCCAACATGAACGAGACGCCGGGTGTGGACATGTCCACCGGCAGTCTGGGCCAGGGCATCTCTGCAGCCTGCGGCATGGCACTGGGTGCCAAACACGCAGGCAAGCCCATCAACGTGTTTGCCATCGTGGGTGACGGCGAGGTGGAAGAGGGCGAGTGCTGGGAGGCCTTTATGTTTGCCGCCCACTACGGCCTGAGCAACCTGTGCGTGTTCCTGGACCGCAACCGCCTGCAGATCGACGGCTCCACCGAGACGGTCATGAGCAGCGAGCCGCTGGAAGAGAAGATGAAGGCCTTCAACTTCAACGTGCTGACCATCAATGGCCACGACTATGACCAGATCGAGGCCGCCATCCAGGCTTTCCATGCCGAGAACGACAAGCCCACCTGCATCATCATGGACACCACCAAGGGCAAGGGCGTTTCCTTTATGACCAACTCCGTGGACTGGCACGGCAAGGGCCCCAACGACGACGAATACAAGGTCGCTATGGAAGAACTGAACGCCGCCTACGCCGCGCTGGAACAGGAGGAGAAGTAAGATGGCAGACGTGAAAAAGATCGCTACCCGTGAAAGCTACGGCAACACCCTGAAGGAGCTGGCCGCTGAGGGCCACGACGACCTGGTGGTGCTGGACGCTGACCTGGCTGCCGCCACCAAGACCGGCATGTTCCGTAAGGCGTACCCGGACCGTCACTTCGACTGCGGCATTGCCGAGGGCAACATGATGGGCGTGGCCGCAGGTCTGGCCACCATGGGTTATGTTCCCTTTGTTTCCAGCTTTGCCATGTTTGCCGCAGGCCGTGCCTTTGAGCAGATCCGCAACTCGATCGCCTACCCCCGCCTGAACGTCAAGATCGGTGCCACCCACGGCGGCATCTCTGTGGGCGAGGACGGTGCTTCCCACCAGTGCTGCGAGGACTTTGCCCTGATGCGCAGCCTGCCCGGCATGACCGTGATCTGCCCCGCAGACGATGTGGAGGCCCGCGCCGCTGTGCGTGCCGCTTACGCCATGCAGGGCCCTGTTTACCTGCGCTTCGGCCGTCTGGCTGTGCCTGTGTTCCACGATGAGGCCACCTACCACTTTGAGCTGGGCAAGGGCGAGCAGATCACCGAGGGCAGCGACATTGCCATCATCGCCACCGGCCTGATGGTCAACGAGGCCCGCCTGGCTGCCGAGCAGCTGGCTGCCGAGGGCATCCACGCCCGGGTCATCAACATCCACACCATCAAGCCCTTGGACGAGGAGATCGTCATCAAGGCTGCAAAGGAGTGCGGCAAGGTCATCACCGCCGAGGAGCACAACGTCATCGGCGGTCTGGGCGAGGCCGTCTGCGCCGTCCTGAGCGAGAAGCAGCCCACCCCCGTGCGCCGCGTGGGCGTGCAGGACGTGTTCGGCTGCTCCGGCCCCGCATGGGACCTGCTGAAGAAGTACGGTCTGGATGCTGCCACTATCTGCAAGACCGCCCACGAGATGCTGGGCAAGTAAGCGCTTTTTACAGCAGTACGAATTCGATTTTTAAAGCCGCCGCACAAAACACTGTGCGGCGGCTTCTTTTTGTCTCAATAACTGTCCTCCATACAAGGACAGCAGCGAAATGAAAACCTGCGTTTTATATCAAAAAGAAAAGTACGTAATTCTATTTATAAAATAAATTAAATCGCTCAAAAGAAAGAAATACAATAGAAAAAACACGATTTTTCAAGTGTATTTGTTAAAAAGTGAAATGCATTCATGGATTGAAATTGTACAAAAATCGGGGGATTTTTTAGGCGCTACGTTAGACAAACCGCAGAAATGAACGCATCCCGCGGACAAATTTTGCAAAACCCCTTTTCTTTTGCGGAAAGGAGCGGTATAATGCCGCCATAGCACAAGGGCGTGCAAAGTTCCGGAAGGAGGAACAGACATCCCTTGTGTATTTTTAGAACATAACGCTTTAGTGGAGTATAAAGCTAAAGCAGTAAAGAGAGGGGAAACATCTATGAGATTCGATCGTCGTATTTCGCGCCGCAGCTTCCTGGCAGCTGCCGGTGTTACCTCCGCAGCGCTGGCTCTGACGGCCTGCGGCGGCTCTTCCGGCTCGGTGGCGGCTTCCTCCGCCTCCGGCACTGCCTCCTCTGCAGCTGGCACTGCACAGGGCGGCACCCTGAACATCATGCTGGAGACCGAGGTCCAGTCGCTGGACCCGCAGGTAGCCACCGACGGCACCTCTTTTGAGGTCATCGCAGACTACACCGACGGTCTGATGCAGATGGATGCAGACGGCGCAGCAGTTCCCGCCATTGCCGAGACCTACGACATCAGTGAGGACGGCAAGACCTATACCTTCCACCTGCGCGATGCCAAGTGGACCAACGGCGAAGCTGTTACCGCTGCCGACTTCGTGTTCGGCTGGCAGCGCGCTGTGGACCCCGCCACCGCTTCCGAGTATTCCTATATGCTGTCGGATATCGGTCAGGTGGTCAACGCTGCCGAGATCATTGCAGGCGAGAAGCCCGTCACCGATCTGGGCGTGACTGCCGTGGACGACAAGACGCTGGAAGTCCAGCTGAACGTTCCCGTCAGCTACTTTTTGAGCCTGATGTACTTCCCCACCTTCTATCCGGTCAACGAGGCGTTCTACAACACCTGCAAGGACACCTTCGGCACCAGCCCCGACACGGTGCTGTCCAACGGTGCCTTCAAGCTGACCGACTACCAGCCTGCCGCAACGGCCTTTACGCTGGAAAAGAACCCCGATTACTACGATGCCGACAAGATCGCTCTGGACAGTCTGGCCTATCAGGTCATCAAGGACAGCCAGCAGGCACTGATGAGCTACCAGACCGGTGCTCTGGATATGACCCTGCTGAACGGCGAGCAGGTGGATCAGGTCAAGGACGATCCCGAGTTTACCAGCGTGGGTGCCGGTTACCTGTGGTACATCAGCCCCAACATCGGTGGTGTGCCGGATCTGGCCAACGAGAACCTGCGCAAGGCCATCACCTTTGCACTGGATCGTGACGCCATTACCGGGGACGTGCTGAAGGACGGCTCTGCACCCTGCTACACCGCCGTTCCGCCGCAGTTCGCCACCGGCCCCGATGGCAGCGACTTCAGCGCCGACCAGACCAAGTTTGCAGAGTTCTGCGCCTATGACGCCGACAAGGCCAAGGAATACTACGAGCAGGCCAAGAGCGAGCTGGGCAAGGACTCCTTCACCTTCAACATGGTGGTGGATGCCGACGACGCACCCCAGAAGGTGGCACAGGTCGTCAAGGAGCAGCTGGAGACCACGCTGGCAGGCTTTACCCTGAACCTGACCGTGGAGCCCAAGAAGCAGCGCGTGCAGGATATGCAGGACGGCAACTTTGAGATCGGCCTGACCCGCTGGGGCCCCGACTACGCCGACCCCATGACCTATCTGGGTATGTGGGTCACCGGCAACTCCAACAACTACGGTCTGTGGAGCGATGCCGACTACGATGCCATCATTGACGAGTGCACCACCGGTGACCTGTGCACCGACCCCGAGGGCCGCTGGGCTGCCCTGTACGAGGCAGAGCAGATCGTTCTGGAGCAGGCGGTCATCTTCCCCCTGTACGGTCAGTGCAATGCCGAGATGGTCTCCTCTGCCGTTACCGGCGTAGCGTTCCACCCCGTGGCACTGAACCGCGTGTACAAGAACGCTGCTAAGAGCGAGTAAAACTGAAAGCACACTGAACAAGGCCGCACAGTGGCCCGCAAAGAGCCACTGTGCGCCTTTTTGGCATTGTGCCTGTCCGCGGCAGACGAACGACTGACCGCGAGATCCCGGAAGGAAAAAGGGGGTCCACCCGACGTGAAAAAATATACGCTCAAGCGAATCCTGACCTCGCTGTTCACGCTGCTGGCAATTTTGCTGGTGCTGTTTATCCTGATGCAGCTGATGCCCGGTTCGCCCTTCAATGATGAAAAGCTGACGCCGGATATGCGTGCAGCCCTGTATGCAAAGTACGGCCTTGACCAGCCTATCTATATCCAGTTCTTCCGCTATGTGGGCAATATGCTCCGGGGCGATCTGGGTGTCAGCTACAATATCTCCAAAAATACGCCCATCTCCCAGCTCATCCAGTCCCGTCTGCCCATCTCCATTCAGGTGGGCGGCATGGCGGTCACGCTGGGTGCCATCGTAGGTCTGGTGCTGGGCATCCTTGCCGCTTTGAAGCGGGATACCGTGGTGGACACCATCGCCACCATCATCTCGGTCATCGGCGTATCGGTGCCGTCCTATGTGTTCGCGCTGGCGCTGAGCTACACCTTCGGCTTCAAATTCCGCTGGTTCCCCATGCTGTTTTCCGCCAAGGACATCTTTGGCTCCAGCGTGCTGCCCAGTATTTCGCTTTCCATGTTCACCATGGCGTCCATTGCCCGCTTTACCCGCAGTGAGATGATCGAGGTGCTGGATTCCGATTATATGCTGCTGGCTGAGAGCAAGGGTATCTCCGGCCCGGCGCTGATCTTCCGCCACGCGCTGCGCAACGCCCTGATCCCCATCATCACGGTGCTGGCACCGCTGATCGTGGATCTGATGACCGGCTCGCTGGTGGTGGAAAAGATCTTTGCCATCCCCGGCGTGGGCAGCCTGCTGGTGACGGCCATCCAGTCCAACGATTACAACGTGGTCATTGGTCTGAGCTTTATTTACAGCGCCATGTACATTGGCATCATGCTGGTCGTTGATTTGCTGTACGGCATCATCGACCCGCGCATTCGTTTGGCAAAGGGGGACGACTAAATGGCAGAAAAAGCGATCCGGCTGGGCGGCGAATCCACCGCCGATGCCATTGTCAGCGCCGTGGATGCAATGTACACGGAGCACACCTTTGCAGAAAAGGATTTTGCCCTCAAGCACAACGAGGACGAGATCGCCGTAGACACCAACTTTGCGGCGCAGAACTTCTGGAAGGAAGCGCTCATCCGCTTTTTCAATAAAAAGAGCGCCGTGCTGGGGCTTGTCCTCATCGTGGTCATCGTGCTGCTGGCCGTTCTGGGCCCGGGCATGAACAGCTACACCTACTCCGGGCAGGATCTGAGCCAGAAAAACTTTGCGCCCCGCGTGCCGGGCATTGAGCAGTTCGGCATTCTGGACGGCAGCGAGAAGATGAGCACCACCACCGGCACCAAGATGACCAACGCCTATCAGGAAAAAGACAAGCTGGACGTCTACTACTGGTTCGGCAGCGACCTGTACGGCCGCGATATCTGGACCCGCACATGGGAAGGCGCCCGCGTCTCGCTGATCATCGCGGTGGCGGCGGCCATCATTGATATGCTCATCGGCATGAGCTACGGCCTGATCTCCGGCTACTTTGGCGGCAGGGTGGATATGGTGATGCAGCGCTTTCTGGAAGTGGCCAACGGTATCCCCCGGCTGGTCATCGTCACGCTGCTGCTGCTGGTATTGCAGCCCGGCATGGTGACCATCATCTTTGCCCTGATGCTGACCGAGTGGGTGGGCATGAGCCGCATTGCCCGTGCCGAGATGCTCAAGCTGAAGGATCAGGAGTTCGTTCTGGCGTCCCGCACGCTGGGTGCAGGCAGCTTCTTCATTATCTTTAAAGAAGTGCTACCCAACATCATCGGACCCATCATCACGCAGGTCATGTTCAGCATCCCCACCGCTATCTTCACCGAGGCGTTCCTCTCCTTCGTGGGTCTGGGCATCCCGGTGCCGCAGTGCTCGCTGGGTTCTCTGATCAGCGAGCTGTACAACAGCTTCACCACCCACCCCTATCAGATCATCCCGCCCATTGTGGTCATGAGCCTGCTGATGCTCAGCTTCAATCTGGTGGCGGACGGCCTGCGCGAGGCGCTGGACCCCAAGATGAAGAGTATGTAAGGAGGAACACCCCATGCCTGAAACGAAAAAAGAACAGGTCTTGTCGGTGCGAGACCTTGATATCACCTTTAAGACCACCGCAGGCCCGGTGCACGCCATCCGCGGCGTGAACATCGACCTGTACAAGGGCGAGACGGTCGCGCTGGTGGGCGAGTCCGGCTCCGGCAAGTCGGTCACCATGAAAGCCGCCATGGGCATTCTGGCCAAGAATGCCACCGTGAACAGCGGCAGCATCCGGTTCAGCTACCACCACGCCGACGGCAGCCCGGAGACCGTGGACCTGCTGCAAAAGGACAAAAAGTGGATCCGCCGCCACATCAACGGCAAGCGCATCGCCATGGTGTTTCAGGACCCCATGACCAGCCTTGACCCCACCATGACCATTGGCAAGCAGATCATGGAGGGGATGCTCTGGCACTTCAAAATGCCCAAGGCAGAGGCCTACAAAAAGGCGCTGGAACTGCTGGAGGAGGTGGGCATCACCGATGCGGAAAAGCGGATGAAAAACTACCCGCACCAGCTGTCCGGCGGTATGCGTCAGCGCGTGGTCATTGCCATTGCGCTCTCCTGCGACCCCGACCTGCTCATCTGTGACGAGCCCACCACCGCGCTGGATGTGACCATTCAGGCAAAAATCCTGGAGCTGATCCGCCGCATCCAGAAGGAGCGCGGCATCTCGGTCATCTACATCACCCACGACCTTGGCGTTGTGGCAAAGGTGGCAGACTATGTGGACGTGATGTACGCCGGCAAGATCGTGGAGACCGGTACCATCGATGAGATCTTCTACGACCCCAAACACCCCTACACATGGGGTCTGCTGTCGGCTATGCCCGACCTTGACACCGCCGACGACCGTCTGTATACCATCCCCGGTTCGCCGCCGAACCTGCTGCACGAGAAGCCCGGCGACGCCTTTGCACCCCGCAACCGCTTTGCGCTGAACATTGACGACGAGATCGACCCGCCCATGTTCAAGATCAGCGATACCCACTATGCGGCAACATGGCTGCTGGACCCCCGCGCGCCCAAGGTGGAGATGCCGCCGGAGCTCAAGGAGCGCATTGCCCGCATGAAAGCAGAAGCAAAAAAGATCGAGGAGGCGGAATAAATGGCAGCACAGAGCACGACCCCGCTGCTGAAGGTCGAAGGGCTGAAGCAGTATTTCCGCGTCAATAAGAATTTCACGGTCAAGGCGGTGGACGATGTCAGTTTTGAGATCTACCCCGGCGAGACCTATGGTCTGGTGGGCGAGTCCGGCTCGGGCAAATCCACCATCGGCCGCAGCATCATCCGCCTGTACGACCCCACTGCGGGCAAGATCACCTTTGACGGGCAGGATATCAGCGGCCGTCTGAGCCATGCACAGAACAATACCCTGCGCACCCAGATGCAGATGATCTTTCAGGACCCCATGGCGTCCCTGAACCCCCGCAAAAAGGTGGAGGACATCATCGGCGAGGGGCTGGATATCCACCATCTGTGCAAAACGCAGGCAGAGCGCCGCGAAAAGGTGGAAAAGATCCTTGCCAAGGTCGGCCTTGCCCCGGAGCACGCCGAGCGCTACCCCCACCAGTTCTCCGGCGGTCAGCGCCAGCGCGTGGGCATTGCCCGCGCCCTCATCATGAACCCCAAGCTCATCATTGCAGATGAATGTATCTCGGCACTGGATGTGTCCATTCAGGCGCAGGTGGTCAACCTGATGAAGGATATTCAGCAGGAGACCGGCACGGCCTACCTGTTCATCGCCCACGACCTGTCCATGGTCAAGTACATCTCCGACCGCATCGGTGTGCTGCATCTGGGCCACCTGCTGGAGACCGGCACCACCGAGGAGATCTTCGAGCACCCCATCCACCCCTACACCCGGAGCCTGCTGTCGGCCATTCCGCTGCCGAACCCGGTGGTGGAAAAGCGCCGCGTGGCCGAGACTTATGACTATGCCACCTCCGGCATCGACTATTCCAAGGGCACCAGCCACCATGTGGAGGGCAGCCACTACGTCAAGTGCACGGACGAAGAATTTGCCAAGTGGTGTAAATAAGACCTGATAAAAAACGGAACTGCGCTTTTTTGCGCAAATGACGGTTTGCCTTATAGAAAAAGCCCGCCCACCTGTGGAAAACCACGGTGGGCGGGCTTTTTGCGGTTTATCGTCCGTGCCGCTGTAAAAGCGTTCAGAGGGCGGCGGTTTGGGGTACCAGCCGGAAGAGCATTACGGGCAGCTCGCTGTTTGCAAAATCCAGCGTAAGGATGATCGTTCCGCGCTCTGTTTCAAACGGCAGCTCGGTCTGCGTGCCGTCCGGGGCAATGCGCACAAGCGTTTTGCCTTCCAGCAGTCCGGCGGGCAGCGCAAGCCTTACCCGTCCGGTGGGCTGCGTCAGGCTGCCTGCGGTTTCAAAGGCCACACTCAGGTATTCCCCGTTCGTCCGTGCGGTCACATCCTCCGTAGAAAGGCTGCCGCTGGCAGCCCACGCCGTTGCGGCGTCGATCTTTTCCAGCTGCGCGGCGTTTTCTGCCTGCCCGCACACGGGGCAGAAGGTCAGAGCTTTGCCTTCCGCAGTGCGGAAAGTAAACTTCCGGCAATCGGTGCTGCCGGTGTGCGCGCAGCCCTGCCGCAGACAGTCGGCGCTCTGAGAGCCGGTTCCATTCGGGGACCATGCACCGAACTGGTGTCCCAGCTGATCGGTCGGGTCTGCGGTGTAGCTGTCTTTGCAGCGGGAGCAGGTAAAAACAGTATAGCCGTCTGTTTCACAGGTAGGGTCTACGGTAACAGCCTGATAATCATGGTTCAGTGCGGGCAGCTCCGCATAGGTGGTATAGTCGCAGCGGGAGCAGGTATCGTAAGCCCAGCCCTTTTCTGTGCAGGTGGGGGCTTGCGCTACGTGACGCACCAAATCATGGTTCAGTGCGGGCAGCTCTTTGCGGGTGGTATAGCCGCAGCGGACGCAGAGGTCGTAAGCGTCCCAGCCGATTTCCGTACAGGTGGGGGCTTTTGCAGAGGGATGCACCAGAGCATGGTTATTTGGGTCTTTTTCGCCGTATTCCCCACCACACGCCTCACAGACCGCTTTGGCGGTGCAGGTCGCTGTGCCACCGGTACAGCTTGCAGTATCAACTTTGTAGCAGTTCTTGCAGTTGCGGATGTGCGTGCCGTTGCCGGCGGATGACCACTCGCCCCAGTCGTGACCGCCGTAGTAACTCCCTCCGCAAGTGGCGCACACTCCCGGACTGGTGCAGGTCGCGCCGCCGCTGCAGCTTTCGGTCTCCTCTTTGTCGCAGCGCGTGCATCTGCGGGTGTGCGTGCCGTGCGTGCCGTCGCCGTCAGACGTCCACGCGCCCCAGTCGTGACCGAGAACGCCGTATTCCGCGCCGCATTTTTCACAGGTTTTGCCTTTGGTGCAGGTGAACGTTCCGGTGCCGCCGCTGCAGCTTTCATTCTCAACTGCGTCGCAGTTGCTGCGCGTGCATCTGCGGGTGTGCGTGCCGTCGTCGTTAGGCCTCCACGCGCCCCAGTCGTGACCGAGAATGCCATATTCCGACCAGCATAAGCGACAGATTTTGCCTGTGGTGCAGGTGGGGGTTTCGGTGCCGCCGGTATGATACGAAAACGGTTTATAAATGATCTCGTTCTCCGTGCGGCAGGTCCTGCATTTTATACGGATCTTATGATAGATTGGATCAGCATTTGATTGCCATACGTATCCGAGGATATCACAGGTTTTATCAGCCTTACATTGGATGCAGTACGTGAAGGCATTAGCTACTGCTTTAGCGTTTAACACGATCCCCGGTATCAGGCACACCATTGCCAGCACCGTCAAACACCAGATCAGCCATTTTTTCATGTTACTCCCTCCTTGTCATCAAACCTTGTTATCCTTTCAGATCAAACTGCACGGACAGCGATGCAAGCACGGCATCTACCACCTTCCGCGCCTCGGCAAGCATATCGATCTCCGCCACAAAAGCGATGACCTGCTCGCGCTCCTGTGCGGGGACCTGCAGCGCACTCAGGCTCATGCTCAGATAGCGCCGTATTTTGCGCTCCAGCGTAAAGTAGGGGTCGCACCGCCGTGCCATGTAGCCGCGCATCATGCCAGCCGTGCCCAGCTCCATCTCGTAGAAGTCACACTCGGCACACCCGGGCAGATACGCACTGAACGCCGCCTGCAGCTCGGCCGTGGTGCTGCGGTGGATGATCTCCGCCGTGGCGGGGAAGGTGTACGCCTCCACATAGATATCCCGCAGATTCTCGCTCAACTCGCTCAGCGCCAGCTGCAAAGCCGTTTCCACCGCGTAGAGGTACACCGGCGAGGGGGCGTTTGCCGCCAGCGGCCTTACCGCGCCGAACTGCCTGCTGAACATCATGCCGATCAGCTCGGTCAGTACACCGTCCTTGGTGCGGAAAATATTCTGGAACGACCCGGCGGAAACATCTGCTTCCTTTAAAATTTCTGCCACCTTGGTGTTCGTGTAGCCTTTTTCCAGAAAAAGCCGGACACAGGCGGTCAGGATCCGCCGTTTTGCTTCTTTGCTGTCGTATCTGCGCGCCATTGGGAATCATCCTTTTCTATAATTGGTTTCTGACCCAATTATATATTGATTTGATAATTGCGTCAAGTAAACTTTTAAGGCCGTATTTTGGGCAGTTTGACGGTTTTCAAAAACTTGAAACATCTTATCGGGATGCGTGACTGCAAGAGGAAGTCAGAAATATGGGAAAAAGAATGCCCACTCGTCTGAGAAGTTCTCAGGGGAGTGGGCAGTTCTGTATAATGGCATTTTGTATATGTCACTTGCCACTTTTAGCATGGAGGTTGCCATTTGGGGAAAGAAGTTTCTGCTTTTTTATATGGCAAGTTTCCGCACTTTCCGCATTACTTTCCACACTTTCCGTACAACTCCGTGGTGCTGTCCGCGGTCTCTGGCGGCTGCTTTTCTCCACAAAGCATGACCTTGGCAGAGAAAACGCCATTCTGATGGGTAAATGTGCTTGCACCGCCGGTCTTTTCTGCAATATGCTGGACAGACTGGATGCCGATCCCGTTTCCCTTTCGCTTGGACGAGCGGAAGAGCCCGCTTTTTTCGTGAACTGCGCCGTCAAATGCGTTTTCCACTTCGACCAGAAGAAGCCGCTCGGCATGGACATACGCGGTGATCTCGATCTTGCGCCGGGCGGGTGCGGTGCGCAGGCTGGCTTCGAATGCGTTTTCCAGAAGATTAGACAGCACCAGACACAGATCGATCTCGTCCACAGGAAGCACCTGTGGTAAGTCGAGTTTGGCACAAAAGGGAACACCCTCACGCTTTGCAAGGGCACAATAATAGCCGACAACACTGTCCGCTGCACGGTTTTCGCAGAAATTCATATCCAGATCCGGGATCCGGGAGACCGTTTTTGCAAGGTAAGCCTTCAGGTTATCCAGATCTCCTGCCTCGGCCAGTGCGGAGATCTGATTCAGCTGGTGGCGCATATCGTGCCGCGCCTGCCGGGCTTCTTCAATGGCGGCTTTCAGGCTTTCATAGCGCTGCTGCTGCATGGAAAGAAACTGATTTTCCTGCTGCAACCTTGCATTCCGGTTAAGGCTGTTTGCCATCAGCAGAAAGATCGCATTGAACATGAACATCAAAAACAAAAGCGCGATGCTCATAACGATGTAGACCTGCAAGACCCGGCCTGTCTGAAGTGTTATCTGGTAGCGCGGGGTTATAAAAAGATTCAGCAGGATGAACACCATCGGAAGCACCCAGAACACATACCACGTCTGCGCAAAATTGTCATCCTCCACCATTGCGCGCACTGAGTGGGTAGAAGGATAATAGGCTGCAGCAGCGGTCAGCCAGCAGATCACGTTATAAAAAATGCAGGCGCTAAAACAGAACCACGGCTTGTCCGGCGGCAGCTGCAGCCGGATCGTGATTACCGTACCAACGGCGCGGGACAAGCTATTCAGGCACGCAAATACCGCGCAGACCGCCAGCGCGATGGTCCCGGATTTCCAGAGAGAGAGCCGCAGCGTTTTGAGATACAGGAAAATTGTCACAATCGTTATGAGCAGCAAGGGGAACGCGGTCGAGAGACCGAAATGATAGCAAAACAGCCCGCCGCCAAGGCAAAGCCCGAACAGCAGCGGCACCTCCCATACCGCAAGCTTTGCGGAAGACTGCTTCAGATAGGAGCGCACCGGAAAATACGCGAGCAGCAGGCCGGGAAACACAACGGTAAGCTCCAGGATCGGGCGCAGAACATCCTTCAACCCACACGCCCCCTTTGCAGCAGAAATTCCATAAACGCCTGTCGGGCGGCTTTCAAAAGCTCCTGACTGACATAGACCTGGCTGCCGTCCGTCATACAGAAGGCGGCATCCTGAAAATCGGCAGCATTCTCCATATTGATGATCGTACCGCGGCCACAAACAAAAAAGCGCGGGTCCTTTTTGAGCGGCTCTGTGAACGCCTTGAAACTCTGGCGCATGGCAAGCGTTTTGCCGGCAGTGGTGCGGATATTGATGATGTGGGCGAAATGCTCGGCGGATATGATATCACGATAGCGCAAATGGATGTCGCTGCCATCCACCTTCACCGTCAAAACCGGCTCCGGGCGGGGGAGTTTTGCGAGCATTTCATCCAACAGACCGGACAACTCGGCCTCTGAAAAGGGTTTGACCAAATAATGAAATGCCCGTACCTGAAACCCCTCGAGTGCATGGTCTGTCGAGGTGGTGGTAAAAACCAGAAGGCAGTCTGCGTCTGTTTTCCGAAGTTCCTTTGCCGCGTCCATGCCGCTTAAACCATCCATGTAAATATCCAAAAATGCGGCGGTAAAGCGCTGCGCTTCTTCTGCCGCCAGAAAAGCTTCTCCGCTGTCAAATTCTAAAAGCTCTGCTTCTGTACCGCGCTGGCGCAGCTGCCGTGCCAAGCGCTCCTTCAGCAGCGTGCGCTCCGTACCAAGGTCATCGACGATCGCAAATCTCATGCTGTACCAAGAAGCCATTGTTATAGCTTCCAACCTCCTTTATAAACTCTTTCATCCTGATTATAGCACAGTTGCCCGGTTCTGTCGCAGCAGAAACCGGGATTTCGTGACGGAAACCGGGCTTTCGTGCCAAACAGCTTGAAACAGCCGTATCCGCCCGTATACTAGAGACAGAGAACCTCAACAACGGCAGAAGGAAGGAGGGTCGCTGTGTATCGAATCGCCGTGCTGACAAACAGCAGGGCGCAGGAAGCTTTTTGGGCAGAGCAGATCTTGCAGTTCTGCGCCGAGCATTGTTTATTTCCCCAAATGGACTGTTACCACGATCAGGAAAGCTTTTTTGAAGCCGCGCGCTGCGAGCCGCTGACAAATGCCGTGATCGCCCTGCCGGGGGTGGATGGATTGAATGCAGTAGAGCATCTGCGTGCGCTTTGTCCCCAAACACGCGTTATCTGGTGCAGCGATCTGAATTTTTCGCTCCATGCCTTCCGGCTGCGTGCAGACTACTTTCTGCTGGAGCCAGTGACCGAAGCCGCTTTGCGGCAGGGTTTTTGTATCTGGCTGGATCAAAAAAATCCGGCAGAGTAGCGCCGACCTGACCGCAACGAACACAACAAGGAGAACGACTTATGAAAAAGAGAAAGATCATCCACTCTGCGTTGAGCTTGTCGCTGACCGCAGCATTGTGCCTTTCCATGGCCGCCTGCGGCGGTACGCAGACGCCCGCAGACAGTGTCGCCGCTTCTCAGCCCTCTGCACCGTCCGCCGTGGTGCAGCCCTCTGCTGCGGAGACGACCTCTGCGGCACTGCCTGTGAAGGCCTTGAACCCCAAGCAGGTGGAGGAAAACCCCTACATGGCCAAGAGCGATGCAAACATTCATCACGACGGCTACAACACAGATTCAACGGATGAGCTCCTGCCGCTTGCGATCTATCCTGAGATCAACGTTTCCTATGAGACAACGAATGCAAATGCTTCTCCCGCTATCTATTTTGACAGCTACGGCCATGCCGTTGTGCCGCTGCTGGGCGGCATCGCCATCCGCGACCTGAACGCCGAAGAGACAAAGACGCTCGGCTATTTCTCGCCAAAGAAGCATGACGGCGGCGGTTACGTTATCCAGAGCTCCTATACCTTCATGGACGCGTCCAACCGCATCGTCTGCCCCACGAGCAACAACCATGTGCTGATGCTCCGCGCAACAGACGAAAGCGGCAACGTGCTGCCCGAATTTGAAAAGGTGCTGGACATCGACATCAAGGCTGCCGCCGAAGCCGCGCTTGGAAAAGAGCTGACGCAGAATCTTTTGTCCGTGGTCTTTGATTATGACGGAAACCTCTGGTTTGCAACGGGCGGCTTCCGCATTTATCCGCAGCGCCAGCAGCAGGGCGTTATCGGCTATATTGCCCATTCTGCCATTGATGCAATTTTGAACGGCAAGCAAACAGACCTTTCCAAGGCGGTCTTTGTCCACGAGCTGACTCCCGGCGAGGGTGCAGAAAACGGCATCGCCGCCTCCAAGGACGGTGCGGTGATCCTGACCAACCAGAACTGTTACCTTCTGCGTGCAGAAGAAGGCGTAGACGTTGTGTGGTGCACGCCCTATGAGAGCGCGGGTGCAAAGGTGAGCGGCGAAGGCGATAAGACCACCGGCGGCGGTCTTGCATGGGGCGGCGGCTGCTCTCCCACACTGACACCGAACCTTGTGCTGTTCACCGACAATCAGGATATCGTAAACCTTCTTGCGCTCGATATGAAGACCGGCGAGGTCGTGGCAAGCGCCCCGGTGCTGGATGACCTGCCCGAGGGCTATCAGGTAGCCGTTGAGAACTCTGCCATCGTCTATGACGACGGCAATGGCACCGTCAGCACCATCGTCTGCAACTGGTTTGGCGCGGGCAATGCAGGTCTGGCGGACCCCAACAACGACTCCTCCATCCAGAGCTACGCCAATATTTACGACCAGAACTGGCTCATGAAGGGCAACGTTATGATCGCCCCCGGCATCGAGCGCATGGACACCGTAAAGACCGCAAACGGCTACGAGATGAAGAGCATCTGGAGCCGGAACGACCTGAGCGATACCTCGATTTTCAAGCTCTCCACCGCCACCGGCTATCTGTACGGCTATGTGCAGGATGTGACCACCGGGATGTGGCAGTACATCATTCTGGACTTTGAAACCGGCGAGACGGTTTTCACGATGGATGTTTCCAACAAATACGGCTACAACAACATGGCCATTGGTATGTATGCCGGCAACAGCGGCAATGCGCTCTACTGCCCGACAGGCTATCTGGAACTGCTTCGTTTGCAGGACCGTTTCGTTTATCTGCCCGAAATGCCCTACCGCAAGGTCGATCTTGATCAGGCAGCAAGAAATGTCCTCTCGCAGGAACAGTTTGCGCAGGACGGCGGCGAAGGCACCGTTGCAAGCTGGCGCAACACTGTGACCGTCCGCAACGTACATCCCAACACCACGGTAGCTTTCCGCATGAATAACCTGTCCGGCAGCACCTCCGGTCTGACCCTCTACGCCTATGGCGTGGACGGCAAGCTGGCAAAGGTCGATCCTGCACTGTGGTCGATCACAGACGAGGACGGCAAGGCTGTAACGGAACTTACCGCCGGTACGCTCTATGAGCTGCACGTGACCGTCGCCGATGGCGGTGCGCTTGACCTGAGCGAGACGGAAAAGGAGATCAGGCTCTCCGTTGTACTCGGAAAATAAACATAAAACGCCCGCCCACCGTGTCCAAATCTCCACGGTGAGCGGGCGTTCCGCTTCCTTTTGAAGGCAGACCGCAAAGCCTATCAAGATCAAAAGCAGGTTCAAAAGCTGGGAAACCAGCGTGGCGATGGCAGCACCGGTAACGCCCATAGCGGGAGCACCCAGCTTTCCGAAGATGAGCAGATAGTTCAGCCCAGTGTTCGCCGCTACCGCGCCGAGGCTTGCCCAAAAGGGAACAGCGGCGTGTTCCTTGCAACGCAGCCATGCGGACAGAACAATGCCGGCATCGCAGGGGGTGCCGTCCCGCAGGGCTTCAAGGCGGGGAAGGTTCTCACTGTAAAACGCCATTCTCTCCCTTGCCGCAGCAGAGACCTGCCAGAATAAAGTTTCTCCCGGCGCAAAGGCGCTGCGGAAACCGTCTATCCGCTCCTTGTCCATTATACCGTTTTTTTCAGTACATTCCACTGCTTTATGCAGTCACATGGGTGGCATTCTCTTTCACTGAATTGATCGTATCCATCAGCTCACTGCCTGTTTTGCCATCAAACAGGCGGGTAAACAGAATGGGCTGGTCAAAGGGTGGTTTCATCAGAACCGCTTTGCTTTCCACATAACCGTTCTGCTCGATGTAATGAATGACCTTCTGCACGAATGCGATCTGCTTTGCATTCAGCGATTCGTCATTGATAAATTTTGAAAATGCCTGCATGGCAGCATTGTGGTCCAGCTTTGCCACTTTACGCACCAGCAGACCAAAGGGTGTATCCCGAAACTCCCGTGCATAGTCCTCTTTGCTGCCCAGCTCACAGGTGAAGATATGTTCCAGCTCGGTATAGTCGCCCCGGGAAAGCGGAATGTTCTGGGTCAGCTTGTGGATGGCCAGCGTATCGCTGCGGTGCTCCATGATGTAGCGGTTCACACGTTCCCGGTACTCGCCGAAATCGTAGCCGGAATCCAGCGTTTTGCCCTCGGTCTGTTCCAGTACCGGGTCGGCAAGGGCCGTGTAGACAGGCTTTTGCCCCTCGCCGCCCTCCACCAGAAACTTGATGAGTTCCCGCAGCTCCTGCCGCATTTCCTCAAAGCGGAGCAGATCATGCGAGGTCAAAAATTCATCTGTCTGCACCTCCCGGATGAGGGGCAGCTTTGCCTGCACCTGTGGGATGGTAGCCTTCCCTTCTAGCATTGCCGCTGTATTGCGCAGCTGTTTCTGGGCGCGGCCCAGCCCCGGCAGACCTTCCAGCTCACAGAGCAGCAAGCCATACACAAAGTTATCGAACCGCTTGGCGGCTTCATCTTTGTCGTCCAGCGAGATGAGCGGTGCCACCTCTTTCATCAGAGTACCCTTGTCCGTTTCGGTCAGGCTGACAAAGGCTTCCGGCTTTTGATAGTGTTCTACGGTCTGTCGGTGCAGCCGCACAGATACCAGCTCCGGGTTCAGCGCTCCCACTTCGGCACGGCAGGTCTCCGTTAAGATCTTGCGCCAGTTCTGGTAGTTTTCGTCCCCATAGGCTCCATCCTGCAAGGCCGCAGCAATGCGCACCTGTTTGCAGAAAATGCTCTCGGACAGGCTCTTGGTGTCCGCGCTCTCGTAGCCGTTGGGTTTCTGACGGAAAAACTCAAAGTTGCCGCAGTAGTCGAAGATCAGAAAACGCCGTTTGCCTGTATATTCGCCGTCGATGGCATCCACGCAGGCAAGGGACGGGCAGAGCCGTGTACCACGGCCAATCATCTGCCAGAACTTCGTTTTGCTGCGCACTTTTTTGAAAAACACCAGATTCACACACTCCGGCACATCGATGCCCGTGTCCATCATATCCACCGAGACCGCAATAAACGGCGGCTTGTCCGGCTGCTTGAAGTCGTCAATGATGGACTGTGCATAGGCGTCGTCGCAGACCACCCGCTGGATGAATCCCGGGTACTGGGTCTCCAGCTGCGGGTAGAGCTTGCCAAAACGTTCCCGGATAAACTCTGCATGGCGCTTGTTCTGGGCAAAGATGATGGTTTTGCCGATGCGGTCGCCGCCTGCCGTCTGGATGCCGCGTTCCATCAGGTCTTGCAGCACCGTGTCCACGGTGTTGGCGTTGAAGATGAACTTATTCAGCTTTTCGGATGGGATGAAGGTGGGCAGGGTGTCGTCCTCGGCAAAATCATCCTCGTAGCGGGCCTTATCCTCCGGTGAAAGCTGGTCGTAGTGGATGCCCTCTTCCGTGAATTTCGTCTTGACCTCGTAGTTGTAGTAAGGCACCAGCACATGGTCGGTGTAGACCGCCGTATCGTAATCGTAGGCGTAGGTGGGGATGCCGTGCTCCATCTCGAAAAAATCGTAGGTGTTGCGGTCCACGTCGGTTTTCGGGGTGGCGGTCAAGCCCACCAGAACCGCATCGAAATAATCAAAAATGGCGCGGTATTTCTTGAAAATGCTGCGGTGGCTCTCGTCCACGATGATAAGGTCAAAGTGGGCGGGCGAAAACAGCGGCACGCCGTCCTTGGTCTTGGCGTTGTCGATGGCGTTGAGCATGGTGGGATAGGTGGAAAACACAATGCGCGCGGCCTTATCGTCCTTGGAGGAGCACAGGTTGCACAGCGACTGGTCGGGCAGATACTTTTTGAAGTCGTCCTTTGCCTGCTTGACCAGCGCGGTGCGGTCGGCCAGAAAAAGCACGTTGGTCACATGACCGCCCCGGCTCAGCACGTCGGTCAGGCTGGATGCCGTGCGGGTCTTGCCGGTGCCGGTGGCCATGACCAGCAGGTTGCGCCGGAACCCCTGCGTGATGTGGGCGCAGACAGCCCGGATGGCGTTTTTCTGATAGTAGCGGTCGGTGATCTTATCGTCAATTTCAATGGTGTCCAGCGGCTTTTTCTCGGTGCGGCGGTTCATCAGCTTCTGTAAATCGTCCTTGCAGAACACCCCGCTCACAGCACGCTGCGGGCCGCTCTGCTCATCCCAGAAATAGGTGATGTAGCCGTTGGTGGTAAACAGCATCGGACGGCGGTCAAACTTCTGCTCCAGACAGTCTGCATAAAGCTGAGCCTGCTTGCGCCCGATGTTGGGGTCTTTGGTGCTGCGCTTGGCTTCAATGACCGCCAGCGGCAAGCCGTCCTTTCCCATCAGCACATAGTCCGCATAGCCCTTCTGCCCCAGCACGCCGTTCATGTTGTCCACTTCGTACTCGGTGCGCACATCGGCGTCCGGCCCGGTGAATTTCCAGCCCATGGCCTTGAGGTCGATGTCGATGATCTTCCGCCGCGTCTCGGCCTCGGTCAGGTCGGCGGCGGTGAAGCTGCGGCTCTGCTGGTTCTGCTGTTTGCTGGCCGTGTACGCCGCCGAAAGGCTCTCCACCTGCTTGCGCAAGGCTTCCAGTTCGGCATCCTTTTGGGACAGTAAACTTTCCTGTTCCCGGATCTTCTTTTCGTCCAGCGTTACCTTTTCACCGGGGATGGCTGTTTCTTCAAAGGAGCGCTCCACATAGTCCGCGCCGTAGCAGTAATCCACCCACTGGATGAAGTCGAACAGCCCCCGCAGGCTGAACACTGCATCTGCCGCCGACACACTATGCCCCGTATGTACCGCCAGATTGCCCGCCTTCACGATGCTGGGCAGCACGCTCCACACATTGCGGTCCACCGCGAACCGGAAGCTCGGCTCGTGCAACAAGGATTGCAGGTTGTCCTTGTAGGGCATCGTGATGGTTTTGTCTGCCGCATACACCCACTTCACCGCCAACTCCAACGCCTTCCGGCACCCCACCGCGCACATCGCCGGGGAGGTGGAGAATACTTTCTCGGCCTCAATGGCAGAATTGGCAAAGAGGGAGTATTCGGGATGGGTGGAGAGATAGGAGAAGTTGGACATAAAAATCAGCTCCTTTTTATTTTGTCAATCCGTGATTTTATATTCTTTTAAATACCATTTTAATGGCTTCTCTGTTTTACAGAAATGCTTTTTCCCCACAGAGTCTAATACAAAAAATGTAAGTCGTCTATTTTTTGAAATCTTTTTAGTCCTCTTTAGTTCCTTATAAATATTCTTGAAAACGACCTTTTTCTCCAATGGAAACGATAGACTTTGCTCTACATCCAACTCATACGGAAAACGAATTGTCGAACCAAGTGGTTCTGACGGTTGTACGTGAAACTCTTTTCCACGTAACCCTTGTATTCCAACTCGTTGAATGTAGACTTTTCGATTTCCAACATTAGCAATATTGATAGCTGAATATTGATTTCTAACCATCATTCCTCTTCCATCAGACGGTATATAAATCGTATTTTCAACGAATTTTACCTTTAATTTTTTCTTATTCGCATACCATGGTTGCCATAATGCAACCATTACTGCTAACATGGTTGCAATGGCACTTGCCCCTTGACAAACCATTCCCCAATCAATTCCTTGAGATTGCACGTCCACAATGTGCTCCTTCCATATCAAATGTCATTACAAAGGCTTTTTAATTGAGGATATAAATTCATTTTTTCCATCAAATATCCCAGAGGATTACTTATATTGAATGGTCTAACGCTTTCATCTTCTGCTATAATATATGTTTGTCCCCAAAACTGACCGTCCGGTCGAATATATTTTTTTATTTCCTTAGCTACTTCTTTCACTGGTATCCACTCATCGTTCCACAATCTCGTTTGAAAATCTTCAAGAATTTCCATCATTCGTTCCAAGAGTTTTCTGGCTTCAATATATCCACATTCGGAAGCAATTTCTTGCAAATCCGATTTTACATGACGATTTGGCTCTCCTTCTTCAAGTATTTTATCAACAGGAATTTCATAAAGCATCTGTTCTGCATCAAGTAGAAATTGAGTTTTAGTTATGCAACAGCTTTGATGCGTAGTGTATCGTCTAAGATAATATGTTATACGATATTCTGAATATTTATCAAAATATTCACTCTTTAGTTTTCCAAAAAGAGCCTTATGATACCTTTCATGATACTCAGTCCATGCATAGTATGAATTAAGCCAATTCATAAAAAGTCGGTTGAGATTCGTAAATTCCGTCATATTTTCTATACTTTCTCTCCGGGCATAATTCAAAAAATCATTTGCATTTCCCAGTATCATGGTATAGTTATCTACTTCATTCATGAACTCATAAATTTTTTTAAGATTCGTCTTGAATTCCAAAACTTCTTTTTCTGTAAGATTTTCTCTCAGGATAATTTGCTTTTCACTAAGTATACAAATTATTTGATATTTCATATAATTCATTCCTATTATTAGTAAAAACTTCACCCAAAATATTCCTGCATCAGTGCCTCTTTCATCAGTTCCAGCTTCTCAAGGCTCTGCTGTATAGTCTGCTTCTGCTGGTCTACACGTTCCACAAAGGCGGCAAACTCATTCTGCAAAGCAAGCGGCGGAACGATAAAGTCAAGTTCTCCGAGAATCTTTAGTGTAAGATATTTGGTTAATCCACCCAATGATTTAGTCTGTAAATATAGTAGTTTGTCTTCTAATTGATACTGAAATAATTTATATGACCAATTATGTTTCAATGACAAAACATATGTTCTTTGGTACGCATTAAACTTTCCTTGATAATATTTCACATCATATTTTCCAGCCGCGTTGTTTCCCGCCAAAAGCAATGCGGTTTGGTCAAATGCATAACTATTAATTTTCAATGGTTCTTTTGAACACGTAAAAAAGGGATACTTTCCGTTATCTACAGCTGCATTAGAATCAAGCTTTCCCGTCGTTGTGTTGAATACATCATTCCACTTCATTCGTGGGTAGTCTTTATTTCCAAACATCTCCACAAACCGTGCCTTTACCAGTTCGTCCAGTTTGAAAAGCTGTTGTTTGCGAAGAAAAATCAATTTGTCAATCTTTTTTAAATTGTGAACAATTCGTTTTTGCATTGCTTCTGTATAAATTGGAAGCAAAAAATCTGAAACATTTTTTAATGAGATATTCAACTGCGCGACACCTTGTTGATGTTGTGTTGCTTGTTGATTTATTGCAGAAGATGAAAGTGCATATAGTAAATAGTTGTAGTCGATTTTCCCCTTTGGAACACGAATGATTGCAAGAGCCTGATTTATATTTGCTGGAAGAATCTCCTTTGTCACAATCGCACTCCGCCCAATGGCTCCTGCAATAGAGAATAATATATCATTTTCTTGTAGTTGCGAGCGGCGCATTTGCACATTGCATTCGTCTGAAATGTGCGAAAATTTCTCTTTGAGAAAGGTTCCATCTTCTGAAATGCTTTCAATTTTCACAAAGTTAATACCGCTATCTTCAAACTGAAACCCCATTGTTGTCGGCGTTGTGCCTTTGGTTAATACTGTTGCTATATCTCCTAACCGAACCTTCGCCATCACACCATTTCCTCCAACTCTGCCAGACCCTTGGTGATCTCCATTTCCAGCTCATGCAGGTCGGCAAGGATCTCCGTGGTCGAAGGATACTCCACCGGCACATACTCGGTCTCTTTGTACTTATTGATGGATAAATCGTACCCATTGGCGGCAATTTCTTCTTTGGGCACAAAGAAGCTCTGCTCGGTGCGCTTGCGGTCGGTTTCGGCGTTGAGGTTCTGGAACCGGGCGATGATGTCCGGGATGTCGTTCTCCTTCACCTCGGTGCGCTTGTCGTCCAGCGAGAGGCCGTCGGCTTTCATATCGTAGAACCACACCTTGTCAGTGCCGCCTGCGCCAGTCTTGGTAAACACCAGCACCGCTGTGGACACGCCTGCGTAGGGCTTGAACACGCCGGAGGGCATGGAAATGACTGCCCGCAGCTGGTGGCTTTCAATCAGTTCTTTTCGGATGCTCTGGTGCGCCTTGCTGGAACCGAACAGCACGCCGTCCGGCACGATGCAGGCACAGCGTCCGCCGGTTTTGAGCATCCGCAGGAAGAGCGCAAGGAACAAAAGCTCCGTCTTTTTGGTGTTGGTGACGGCTTTCAGGTCATCGTTGATGCTTTCAGCATCCACAGTGCCCTTGAACGGCGGGTTTGCAAGGCAGACGGTATACTTGCTGCAAATGGAGTTTTGCTTCGACACGCTGTCCTTATAGTCGATCTCCGGGTTTGTGATGGAGTGGAGCATCAGGTTCATGGCCGAAATGCGCAGCATGGTGCGATCCGTGTCAAAGCCCGTGAACATCGGGCCGGCAAAATGCTGCCACTGCTCCGGGGTCATGCTGTCCTCGTAGTGGGCGCGGAGGTACTGCGCACTGGACACCAGAAAGCCCGCCGTGCCGCAGGCAGGGTCGCAGATAAAGTCGTCCGGCGTGGGCTGCACCAGCTCCACCATCATGTCGCGGATGTGCTTGGGCGTGCGGAACTGGCCGTTCTGCCCTGCGGTTGCCAGCTTGCCCAGCATATACTCGTATAGGTCGCCCTGCATATCAAGGTCGGCAATGTCGTGGGTGTAGAGATCCTCCAGCCCGGTGATGATCTTTTGCAGCACCTGCGGCGTGGGGATCAGGAACATGGCATCGTCCATGTACCGCGCAAAGGCGGTGTTCTGTTCCTTTTCATCCTTTGCCCGCAAAACATCTTTTTCTTTTTCCGACAAGCTCTTGCCCAGCTTTTCTGCCTCCTGCTGTGCCTGTTCCAGCTTACTGAGTACCTCTACCAGTTCGCCTTTTTCGTTGAAATCCGGCAGACGGCCATACTTCATCTTTTTGATGGCCGGGAACACCCGCTGCTGCATGGTCAGGAAAATTTCGCGGGAGTCCTTGTCCTTGAAGCGGCTCCACCGCATAGATTGTCCTGCTTCGCTGGCCGGGAAGATGTGCTCCATCTTTTCGTCCGCCATGTTCTCAAAATCTTCGGTGGCAAGCTCTTTCTCGTCCAACGACCGGATGAACATGAGATAGGTCAGCTGTTCAATGACAGTCAGCGGATTGGTGATGCCGCCTGCCCAGATGTCCGTCCAGATCTTGTCTACCTTATTTTTAATGGCTCCTGTTACCATGCGCTCCTCCTGAATGTTTGCCAATCGCAAACGCTTTGCATCTTGAATTTTTGGTGATAATACCACAATTTTATTATAGCAGTGTATGATTGCATTTTCAATGTAGAGTGTTTAGCAGAAGTGCTTTCTTGATCGCAAGGCAAGAAATCAGTGAAACGTTAAAACAGCAATTTGCGATATACAATTCAACGCTGTTGCTGTTGCATGAAGAAGTTGAATTGCTATAAAACGGTAAAGTGGATTTTATCTGCTTTGCCGTTTTTTCTTTACATCTGGACTCCAACATGCCTTTGTGCTATTCAGCGATTCCATCGCGCAGCCTGCGCCGGGACGGTGCAGATTTGAAAGGGTTTGGGATTTCCCAACAAGCATTTTGCAACGCAAAAATAGCAGATGTATATACGTCTGCCCTGCTTGCGGGTACAATGTCATCGATGAAACAAAAATAGTTTCATCAAAGACGGTTATATGGTTGTGCCGATTTCCAAAAATAGTAATATTGAAGTACTAACTGGGGCAAAACGCTTCATATTTTTGACTCCATACTCCCTCGCATCTTTCTGCGAACGCTTTCAAGTCTCCGATCTGATTCATACGATGCCATAGCATCGTAGAATTGGCTCGGATTTTTTATTTTGCATCATTGTATACAACACATGGACTAAGAGGGTGGGTAACTTGGACTACGAGTCCATAAACTTTTGCTGCGGAAACCGGTATACTGTTGTCAAAGGAGGCGAATAATATGCTGAAACTAAGCAGTCTCAAAATAGACCCCGAGTTTTCCGCTCAAATTTTGCCGCTGAGTTTTGAGGAGCTCCAGCAGCTTGAGCAGAACATCATTGCCGAGGGTCGTCTTCTGAATCCCATCATCACATGGAATGGCTACATTCTGGATGGGCACACCCGCTACCGCATCCTGAAAAAGCACGGCTTTATCAAGTTTGAAGTGGAAGAAATCCAGCTTGCGAACAAGTACGAAGCGCTTGCATGGATATCTCAGAGGGGACATTTACTATGCAGACATGGAGCCGCACATCGGCTCCGAACAGGGCGGCACCCGCCCTGTGGTGGTTCTGCAAAACGATG
>OGJX01000532.1_pt1 | contig 36539 bp, 29 predicted proteins | sample 1572381 | NCBI WGS metagenome assembly OGJX01 (sample SAMEA2582085, study PRJEB24529) | metagenome | biome: Human gut stool | place: China | collected 2011
CTCGCTATTACTCATTAAAAGCCAAACAAAATCCACTCTTCTAAAAATACAAAATCCAAGCAAGCCCTAATGACCGATTTGGGATAAACAGAAAGGAACATGAAGCTTATCCTACTACTACAAGAATCACACTAACAAATAATCAAAACATTATCATGAGAAACATCAAGAGAATTTTTATCCATTGCACGGCGAGCAGCCGCAAGACGAGTATTGAACAGTTGCTGGCAGAATTCAAGAGCCGCGGATGGCATGCGCCGGGCTATCATTATGTGGCGATGCCAGACGGCAGGATGGTGAAGCTGCTCGACGAGGAGAAGGTGAGCAACGGAGTGAGGGGCTACAACCAGTCGGCGATAAACATCGCCTACGTAGGCGGCATCGACGCCAAAGGCAGCCCTACCGACAACCGCACGATAGAGCAGAAGGCAGCCATCGTACACCTGCTGATAGAACTGAGGAGCCGTTACCCCAACGCCCTCATCATGGGCCACCGCGACATCTGGGGCGCCAACAATCCCAAGGCATGGCAGAAGGCATGTCCGTGTTTCAATGCAACGAGGGAGTATGGGGCGATTTAAACCCATTCTTCTAAAAAAACAAAATCCAATCAAGCCCTAACGACCGATTTGGGTAAAAAGAAATCATCCTGCATACGAGCGGCGACAGGCATCGTCGCATCGCAATGCAGGATGATTTCTTTTTCTGTCCGTTAGCATCCGGATTATGTCCCTATCTCTTTATCATCTTGAAGGAGCGTGTCTTGCCGTCGGCAAATATCTTCACCACTACGTTTACGCCCTTCTGCGGAGCCTGGAGCCGTGCGCCGTCAAGGCTGAATAACCTTCTTCTTTCCCATGATGTAGACGCCGCTCTTGAGATTCTTCACGTTGCCGCCGGTCTCAACGAGTCTGCCGTCGAGGGTGTATACCTTTCCTGCGCTGTCAGCATTGCCTGAAGATACTCCGCTGATGCCGTCGACGATGCGCTCTCCGAATACTATTTCGAGAGTCTCCGCCTTGTCGGCAGGAACAAACAGTGCTGCCTTGGTGGCAATAAAGTGTTATCATTTTATACGATAGTTTGCCCTATTATTCCCCTCTTTTGTTTCTATGATGCGGTGTGTTGTTGTTCCAGTTGAAAAGGTAATGCGCAAGGAGCGAATGTCATGGGATTGACTGATGGTTGGGATTAGCTGCCGGATGGGATTGACTGCTGCTTAGAGCATCACTTCACATAGTCTACGAAAGCATAGTCATGCGAATGGCGGTCGTCGGCAGAATGGGCTTCGCGAGCTGCTTCATGCCATGATGAATAGTCGGGGAAGAAGGCGTCGGCTCCCTCCGTCTCGGCTTCTATCTCGGTGAGACACAGGCGGTCGGCAAACGGCAATGCCTGCCGGTATACGCTCTCGCCGCCGATGATATATACGTCTTCCTGGGCTGAACAAGACTTCAGCGCCTCGTCAATCGAAGGGTATACGTCGCATCCCGGCAGCTCCGCCACGCTGCGGCTCACCACCACGTTGCGTCTGTTTGGCAATGCTCCTTTGGGAAGCGACTCAAAGGTCTTGCGACCCATCACTATGGTGTGGCCCGTGGTGAGGAGCTTGAAGCGCTTCAGATCGTTGGGCAACCAATACAACAGTTTGTTTTCCTTTCCTATCGCCCTGTTTCTGTCCACGGCGGCAATGATGTTTATTCTCATGTTTTTTTATTTTAGGGGAGACAAAGATAATGCAAGGCGAGAGGAGAACGAAATGAATCCATTCTTTTCTTATCCCGAGCCGAAGCTTATCTTATGCAAAGATAATGCAAGGCGAGAGGAGAACGAAATGAATCCATTCATTTCTTATCCCGAGCCGAAGCTTATCTTATGCAAAGATAATGCAAATACCTAACATTTTCGCCCAAGCGTGGCAAAATCTCACCAATAATGAGTATTTTTGCAGATTAGAACCGAATCCGGCATCAGAAACCTACTTGGATTTTCGGATCCGGAAAAAGAATATCACGGCATGACGGCCCAACGATGCGACAAGCATCTCAGGTTTTCTGCCGGCATGAACAAAAACAAGACAACAATATAGCAATATGGAAAGAATCGACATGAGAGATCTCAACGACAACGTGTTTGAGACTATAGGCAAGGAATGGATGCTCGTGACGGCGGGCAATGAAGAGAAGTTCAACATGATGACGGCATCGTGGGGATGTCTCGGATGGCTATGGAACAAACCAGTGGCAGTGGTCTTCATCCGTCCGGAACGCTACACCCACCAGTTCATCGAAGAGAACGACACGCTGACGCTGCAGTTTCTGGGCAACAGCGAGAAGGCACGCCTGGCATACAACTTCTGCGGTTCGAAATCGGGAAGAGACTTCGACAAGGCACATGAGGCAGGACTCACACCGGTGACACTTGAGGGAGGAGAAGTGACCTTTGAAGAGGCCCGACTGACACTGGTCTGCCGCAAGCTATACAAAGACACACTGAAGGAGGAGAACATGATTGACAAGCAGCTGACGCAATGGTATGGCGAAAAGCACGGCGGATACCACGACGTGTATGTATTGGAAATAACTGAAGCACTGAGAAAATAAGCAGAGCCTACAAATGATAGTTTGCATAGCAGAGAAACCCAGCGTGGCAAAGGACATCGCCAAGATTATCGGAGCCAACAGCGCACACGACGGATATATGGAGGGCAACGGATACCAAGTGACGTGGACCTTCGGACACCTGTGCACGCTGAAGGAACCTGAAGACTACACCGCCCTATGGAAGCGGTGGAGCCTGGCGGCGCTGCCCATGATTCCACAACGCTTCGGCATAAAGCTCATCGACGACAAGGGAATAGCAAAGCAGTTCTCTGTCATCGAGAAACTGATGCAGAATGCCGACGGCATCATAAACTGCGGCGACGCCGGACAGGAGGGTGAGCTGATTCAGCGATGGGTGATGCAGAAGGCCAACGCGAAATGTCCGGTGAAGCGCCTCTGGATATCATCGATGACCGACGAGGCGATTCGCGAGGGATTCGGCAACCTGAAGCCGCAGGACGACTACCAGCCGCTGTATCTCGCCGGACTGAGCCGTGCCATCGGCGACTGGATATTGGGAATGAACGCCACCCGCCTGTACACGCTGAAATACGGGCAGAACAGGCAGGTGCTGTCGATAGGACGAGTGCAGACACCGACGCTGGCGCTGATAGTGAACAGGCAGAAGGAGATTGACAACTTTGAACCGGAGCCTTACTGGGTGCTCGCCACGATATACCGCGACACCACGTTCACGGCTACGAAAGGAAAATTCACCACCAAGGAGGAGGGAGAACAGGCGTTTGCCACGATAGAGGGAAAACCGTTCACCGTAACCGACGTGCAGAAGAAACGCGGCACAGAAGCACCGCCACACCTCTACGACCTCACCTCGTTGCAGGTGGACTGCAACCGCAAATTCGGCATGAGCGCCGACATGACGCTGAAGATAATACAGACTCTCTATGAGCGCAAGCTGACTACATACCCCCGTGTGGACACACAATATCTGAGCGACGACATCTATCCCAAATGCGGAGGAATACTGAACGGCATAAAGGGCTACGACCAGCTCCTAACGGCACTGAGGGGAAAACCGCTGAAGAAGTCGAAAAAGGTGTTCGACACGAGCAAAGTGACCGACCACCACGCCATAATACCCACCGGAGTGCCGGCACAGGGACTCACCGACATGGAACGCCACGTCTACGACCTGATAGCCAGGCGCTTCATCAGCGTGTTCTATCCCGACTGCAAGTTCGCCACTACAACAGTGATGGGCGATGTGGACGGCATAGAATTCAAAGCCACCGGAAAACTGATTCTCGATCCGGGATGGAGGGCGGTGTATGCCAAGGACGCTGCCGACAGGCAGACTGCAGACGACGGCGACGCCAAGCCGCAGGACGAGGAGCGCACGCTGCCGGCATTCGAAAAGGGCGAGAGCGGAGAACACACGCCTACGCTGACGGAGAAATGGACCACACCGCCGAAATACTACACCGAGGCAACGCTGCTCAGAGCAATGGAAACGGCAGGAAAGTTCGTTGACAACGAGGAACTGCGGGCGGCGCTCAAGGAGAACGGCATCGGCAGACCATCGTCGAGGGCAGGCATCATAGAGACGCTGTTCAAGAGGCACTATATCCGAAGGGAGAGAAAAAACCTCGTGGCTACGGCTACAGGCATCGAACTCATCGACCTCATCAAGGAGGAACTGCTCAAGAGCTGTGAGCTGACGGGAATATGGGAGAAGAAACTGCGCGACATAGAGCACAAGACTTACGACCCGGCTCAGTTTATCAGCGAACTGAAGGAGCAGATTGCCACCATCGTACACGACGTGTTGAGCGACAACTCCAACCGACGCGTCACGATTCTCACTGAAGAGGACTTGAAAAAGAAGACCAAGCGGAAAACTGCAGCCAAACCTAAAGCTACGACGGCAACGAAGTCTGCAGCCAAGCCAGGCGACGCAGCCGGAGTGAAACCGGGCGACGTATGTCCGGTGTGTGGCAAAGGCGTGGTGATAAAGGGAAAGACAGCATACGGATGCAGCAGATGGAAAGAGGGATGTTCTTTCAGACTGCCTTTCGAACAATAAAGCTGCCGATTGCACAATAAAAACGGCAAGTTTGAGTTTTTTCTTATATTATTAAGGAATAAGCATGAACAATATATCAAGGAAATCAAAAAGCAACGCAATGCCCCGTCAGCCTCATCACTATCCGGGATTGAGGATGTGGGCGGCATTGGCTGTTCTCGTGGCTGTTCTCGCCTCCTGTGGCGCCGACCGCAACTTCAAGAAGGGTGAGAAATTTCTCGCTCTTGGCGAATACTTCGACGCTGCGGCTCAATACAAACAGGCATACTCCAAATCGAAACCCAAGGACAGGACGGCAAGGGGTCTCTATGCCATGCGCATGGCATACTGCTACAACCGCATAAACTCCAACGGGAAGGCTATCGCCGCCTACCGCAACGCCATCAGATACGGCGCCGACAGTCTGCAGACGCATCTCGATTTCGCACGTGCGCTGCTAAAAGACGCCAACTACAAGGAGGCGGAGAAGGAATTCCTCCTGGTGCTCGACTCCATGCCAGACAACCAGCTGGCGAAAGACGGACTGCAGTCGGCACGCACGGCAAAGGCTGCAAAGGATGCGGGATCGAGATATATAGTGAAGAAGATGGACATATTCAATTCACGACGTGCCGACTTCTCGCCGATGTTCTGCGGAGACCAGTATGAACAGCTGTTCTTCACCTCTACCCGCAACGAGGCGGAGGGCGACGAACTGAGCGGAATAACGGGAACGAAAAACGGCGACATCTTCTATTCGCAGAAAGACGACAAAGGAAAATGGGGACGGCCGCAGACCATCACATCGGGACTCAACACAGAGTTTGACGAGGGTGCATGCTGCTTCTCGCCAGACCAGAGGGTGATGTATCTCACCCAATGCGTGAGCGACCCCTCCTACCCCAGATATGCCACGATAGCCACATCAAACCGTGCTGACGCAGCATGGGGAAAGGCAACGAAGCTGGAGATAACACGCGACACGCTGTCGAGCTTCGCCCACCCCGCAGTGTCGCCAGACGGAGAATGGCTCTACTTCACTTCCGACATGCCGGGAGGAAAGGGCGGACTCGACATCTGGAGAGTGAGAATCACGGCGGCAGGACTGGGAGGAGTGGAAAATCTGGGCGAGCCCATCAACACGGCGGGAGACGAGATGTTTCCTACATTCCGACCAAACGGTGACCTCTATTTCTCAAGCAACGGACATCCGGGTCTGGGCGGTCTCGACATCTTCATCGCCAAGACGGACAAGAGCGGAAAGAAAATCATACTGGAACATCCGGGATATCCGCTGAACTCCCAGGGCGACGACTTCGGAATGACTTTCGAGGGAGCACACAACAGGGGATTCTTCTCGTCAAACAGAGGCGACGGACGCGGCTGGGACCATATCTACAGCTTTGAGAAACCGGAGATAATACAGACCGTCACGGGATGGGTGTATGAGATGGAAGGATATGAACTGCCCGACGCACAGGTGTATCTCGTGGGCAACGACGGCACGAACAAAAAGCTCAGCGTGAAAGGCGACGGATCGTTCACCGAAGTGGTGGAACCGGGAGTGGACTACGTGCTGCTCGCCACCTGCAAGGGATACCTGAACCACAAAGAGGAGATTAGCATCAAGCCCACTGCGGAGTCGGAAGACCACGTGCTGCAGTTCCCGCTGGCATCAATCCGTGTGCCGGTGCTCATCGACAACATCTTCTACGACTTCGACAAGTCATCGCTGCGCAAGGAATCGGAAACGGCTCTCGACGAACTCGTGAAACTGCTGCAGGAGAACCCGAACGTGACGATAGAGCTGAGCGCACACTGCGACTACAAGGGCAGCGAGGCCTACAACAAGAAACTGTCGCAGCGAAGGGCTGAAAGCGTGGTGAGATATCTCATCGCCAAGGGTGTGAGTGCCAAGAGACTGACACCTGTGGGATACGGCAAGATGAAGCCTAAGACGATAAGGAAGAAACTCACCGAGAAATACACATGGCTCAAAGAGGGCGACGTGCTCACCGAGGAATTCATAAAGAAACTCGACAAGGAGAAACAGGAAATCTGCAACCAGCTGAACAGAAGAACGGAATTCATCGTGCTGAGAACCACCTACGGCCTGTTTGATGAAAACGGACAGCTGAAGAATCCGCCGAAGCCTAAAGAGAAAGAAGACGACACAGACGCCAATGGCAACGAAGACATCTTCCTGATTGAATGACGGGACAGCAAGCAACGGAACAGCAAGGAATGCTGTCCGACCCAAATAGGGTCATCTGCATCTGACGGCATAATGACCGGTTGGAGCTTAATGATGTTCTCCCCCATTACGGGAATGAATCATGGGATGACTTCATGACATTACAACAATCAAAAGAAGACAATGAACAACAAAGCAACATTAGAATTAGGCAACAAGCCTGTGGGCAAACTGCTCATGCAATATTCACTGCCTGCCATAATCGCGATGACGGCATCGTCGCTTTATAATATGGTGGACAGCATTTTCATCGGACAGGGAGTGGGACCGATGGCCATCAGCGGACTGGCACTCACCTTCCCGTTCATGAACCTGGGAGCGGCTTTCGGAGCCGGCGTAGGTGTGGGAGCATCAACGTGCATCTCAGTGAAACTCGGACAGAAAGACTACAACACGGCACAGAGGGTATTGGGAAACACCGTGACGCTGAACCTCATCATCGGACTGGCATTCAGCATCGTTTCGCTGCTGTTTCTCGACCCTATCCTTTATTTCTTCGGTGCAAGCGAACAGACTCTGCCCTATGCCAAAGACTATATGGTGATAGTGTTGCTGGGAAACGTGTTCTCCCACATGTATTTCGGAATGAACGCCGTGCTCAGAGCATCCGGGAAACCCCGCCATGCAATGTATGCCACGATATTCACCGTGGTGCTCAACACCATACTCGACCCTATATTCATCTATCCACTGAACATGGGAATACAGGGTGCAGCCTATGCCACAATCCTCTCGCAGATGCTGGCACTGGTATGGCAGATGCGCATATTCAGCAACAAGAACGAACTGCTGCATCTGAAACGCGGAATATACGGACTGAAGAAGGCAATCGTGAAAAACATACTCGCCATCGGACTCTCACCGTTCTCGATGAACGTGTGTGCGTGTATAGTGGTGATATTCATCAACAAGGGACTGCTCATGTATAGCGGCGACCTCGCCGTGGGTGCCTACGGCATAGCCAACAAGGTGTGCTTCATCTTCGTGATGGTGAACATGGGACTGACACAGGGTATGCAGCCCATAGCCGGATACAACTACGGAGCGCAGAAGCTCGACAGACTGATGCGTGTGCTCAGCCTCGCCACAATAGCCGGAACGGTAATCACAACGATTGGATTCCTCGTGGCTGAACTGATACCCGGGCCTTGCGCACGACTCTTCACCACCGACCAGCAGCTCATCGACCTCTCTGTAAACGGACTGAGGATAATGATGGCGGCATTCATGCTCGTGGGATCGCAGATGGTGATAACAAACTTCTTCCAAAGCATCGGAAAGGCAAAGATAAGCATGTTCCTCTCGCTGTCGAGACAGATGCTGTTCCTTTTCCCCATGCTGCTCATACTGCCCAAGTTCATGGGAGTCGACGGTGTGTGGTGGTCGATGCCTATCTCCGACACCATAGCGGAGATAGTGGCTGTGGTGATGATGTATACATACATGAAGAAATTCAAGAAACAACATAATTTATCAATGGCAAACGAAAAGCATTGAAGACATGGATAATATAAAAACGCATAGAAGACATGGATAAGATAAAAAAGAACATTATAATAAACGTGGGACGACAGATCGGCAGCGGCGGACGCATAATAGCCAAGATGCTTGCCGACGACTTCAAATGTGGGTTCTACGACAGGGAGCTGCTCACCATAGCAGCAAAAGAGAGCGGATTCTGTGAGAAATTCTTCGAGCAGAACGACGAACAGAAGGGTTTCTTCCATTCGCTGTTTCACATGCACACGCCATTCGTTGGCGACGGCAGCTTCTACGACAACGACTTCTCGCAAGAGGGACTCTTCAAGATGCAGAGCGATACGATACGCAAATTGGCCGACGAGGGTTCGTGTGTCTTCGTGGGCAGATGCGCCGACTATGTGCTCAGAGACTACGAGAATGTGGTGAACATCTTCATCACGGCATCAATAGAAGACCGCATCAGCGAAATCCGCAAGCGCAAGGAATGCCAAGAGAATGAAGCTCTGAAGATTATAGAGAACGGAGAGAAATCACGTTCCACATATTATAATTATTATACGGGAAAGAAATGGGGCGACAGCTCGTCGTATGACTTGTGTGTAAACACCTCACTGCTCGGAATCGAAGGCACGGAGGCTTATATCAAGGAGTTCATCGAGAAGGTGCTACACATAGGATGAGGGGCAGGAAGTGAAAAAGATAGGAATAATAAGCGACACCCACGGATATTGGGACGACAAATATCTAAAGTATTTCGAGCCCTGCGACGAAATATGGCATGCCGGCGACATCGGTTCGACAGAGGTGGCTGAGAGACTTGCTGAATTCAGAACCTTCAGGGCGGTATGCGGCAACTGCGACGGCGGTGACCTGAGGCTGATGTATAAAGAGAAGCTGAGGTTCAAATGCGAAGACGTTGACGTGCTGATGAAGCATATCGGCGGCTATCCCGGCAACTACGACAGCAGCATACGCTCGCAAATCTACACCATGCCGCCTCAACTGTTCATCAGCGGCCACAGTCATATTCTGAAAGTGAAATACGACAAGACGCTCGGTCTGCTCCACATCAATCCCGGTGCGGCAGGTCTGCAGGGATGGCACAAGGAGCGCACCATAGTGAGGCTCACCATCGACGGCAACAAATTCAAAGACTGCGAAGTGATAACTCTGGCATAAACTGGCTGAAAACACAGCTGGATAATCTATATCTAGAAAAAACTAGAAAAGCTAGAATGTCTAGAAAGTCTAGAAAGACTAGAAAGACTAGAAAGACTAGAAAAGCCAGAAGGTCTAGAAGGTCTAGAAGAACTAGAAAATCCAGCCCACTCAAAGAAAAAAAACAACAAAAAAAACATAACATGAAAACCTATTTAGTAACAGGAGCTGCCGGTTTCATCGGCGCCAACTACATCAAGTATCTGCTTCACCGCAAATACAAGAATGAAGAAATAAAGGTGATAGTGCTCGACCTGCTTACATACGCAGGAAATCTCGGAACTATAAAGGATGACATCGACAACGACCGTTGCATCTTCGTGCGCGGCGACATCCGCGACCGCGAACTTGCCGACAGGCTCTTCACTGAATACGATATAGACTATGTGGTGAACTTCGCTGCCGAGAGCCATGTGGACCGCTCTATCGAGAACCCGCAGCTCTTCCTCGAAACAAACATCTTAGGCACGCAGAACCTGCTCGACGCGGCACGCCGTGCTTGGGTGACGGGAAAGGATGCCTCAGGATACCCCACCTGGAAGACTGGCAAGCGCTACCATCAGGTGAGCACCGACGAGGTGTATGGTTCGCTTGGCAAAGACGGATTCTTCACCGAGAAGACGCCTCTCTGTCCTCACAGCCCCTACAGTGCTTCTAAGACAAGTGCCGACATGATAGTGATGGCATACCACGACACCTACCACATGCCGACCTCTATCACAAGATGCTCCAACAACTACGGACCATACCACTTCCCTGAAAAGCTCATTCCGCTGATCATCAACAACATCCTGGAGGGAAAGAAACTCCCGGTATATGGCAAGGGCGACAACGTGCGCGACTGGCTCTACGTTGAAGACCACTGCAAGGCAATCGACCTCGTGGTGCGCCAGGGACGCGAAGGTGAGGTATATAATGTGGGCGGCCACAACGAGATGACAAACATCAACATCGTGAAACTCACCATCAAGACAATCCACGACATGATGGCTGCCGACAAGAACCTGCGCAACATACTGAAGAAACAGGTGAAGGACACCAACGGCGACATCGACATCAGCTGGATAAACGACGAACTCATCACATTCGTTGCCGACAGACTGGGCCACGACCAGCGCTACGCCATCGACCCTACCAAGATAAAGGAGGAACTGGGATGGTATCCGGAAACGATGTTTGCCGACGGCATCGTGAAGACCATCAAATGGAACCTCGAACACCAGGACTGGATTGCCGAAGTGACAAGCGGTGACTACCAGAAATATTACGAACAGATGTACGGCAACAGATAAGCCGACCGGTAACAACGACGACCAACAAACGTTCTGTCATAAAGACGAAGAACCAATGCACTGTCATAACATCACCGCAAAACGGCGACCGGTCACAACAACCGGACGGCAAGACGGCTACAAAAGAAGGGGAAAGGAAAAGACATGACTGACAATCCCCGAAAATTTCACACAAACCCAAAGAAGATAAAGAAAATGAAGAAGATACTATTATTAGGATCAGGAGAACTTGGAAAAGAGTTTGTAATCGCAGCAAAACGTGCAGGACAGTATGTCATAGCCTGCGACCGCTATCCTAATGCCCCTGCCATGCAGGTGGCAGACGAAGCAGAAGTGTTCAACATGCTCGACGGCAAAGCCCTCGACAACGTAGTGGACAGACACAAACCGGATATCATCGTGCCTGAGATAGAAGCGATACGCACTGAGAGACTCTTCGACTATGAGAGCAATGGCATAAAGGTGGTGCCGAGCGCCAAGGCGGTGAACTACACCATGAACCGCAAGGCTATCCGCGATCTGGCAGCCAAAGAACTGGGACTGCGCACGGCGAAGTATTTCTACGCCAAGACTCTCGATGAACTGAAGGCTCACTCAAAGGAAATCGGTTTCCCATGCGTAGTAAAGCCGCTGATGTCGTCGTCTGGCCACGGACAAAGCATCGTGAATAGCGCCGATGAACTGGAGATGGCTTTCAACGCAGCCATGGAAGGCAGCAGAGGCGACGTGAAGGAGATAATCATCGAGGAGTTCATACATTTCGACAGTGAGTTCACGCTGCTCACCGTGACACAAAAGAACGGTCCCACCCTGTTCTGCCCTCCTATCGGCCACGTGCAGAAAGGCGGCGACTACAGAGAGAGCTGGCAACCGTTCTGCCTGCCTGCCGACGAACTGAAAAAGGCTGAAGACATGGCAGCAAAGGTCACTGCGGCTCTCACCGGCGCCGGCATCTGGGGAGTGGAATTCTTCCTTACGAAACAGGGTGAAGTGATATTCTCCGAACTCTCTCCGCGTCCTCACGACACAGGAATGGTGACCTTGGGACACACCCTGAACCTGAACGAGTTTGAGCTCCACTTCCGTGCCGTTATGGGATTGCCAATACCTGCCATCCATCTGGAGCATGCCGGAGCGAGCGCCGTGGTTCTCGGCAAGGAGGAAACCGACGACGCACCGGCATACAATATGACCGACGCCGTAAGCGAAGACTATACCCGTCTGCGCATCTTCGGCAAAGAGCATCAGCTGGTGGGCAGACGCATGGGTGTAGTGTTGTGTTATGGCGACAAGGACGACGATACTACTCCGCTCCGCGACAAGGCTAAGCGTCTGGCTGCCACAGTGCTCGGAACTGACCCGTATATGGAGAAATAGATGTGGACCTGACTGACCGCCGACAACCCGCTAAGCAAACCTGCCGTTTCCTATAGAAACACAAAATGGACCTTGCCAGATCGTCTGGCTTGCAAACTTGCCTGCTCGTCAACTCGTCAACTAAAAAACATACAATAATGAAAGTTTCTGAAGCAAAGATTATCGACATCCCCAAGATTGAGGACCGCCGCGGAAATCTATCCGTGGTGGAGGAATACAACCAGATACCGTTCAAGATATCGAGGGCATACTGGGTTTACGACGTGCCGGGAGGCGAAAGCCGTGGCGGACACGCACACAAGAAGCTGAAGCAGCTGATAATAGCTCTCAGCGGCAGCTTCACTGTTACCCTCGACGACGGCACGGAGCGCCGCACTTTCCTGCTCAACCACCCATACCAGGGACTGGTGATAGAGACGGGCATCTGGCGAACGCTCGACGATTTCTCTTCTGGAGCCGTATGCCTCGTGCTTGCATCAGAGGTTTATGAACCAGAGGACTATATCTACGACTACGAGGAATTCCTGAAATACAAGGGAGTAAAAGACTGATTAACGTGACATCACACAATGTGTATGAAGATAAGGCTATGTGTATGGAGATAAAGGAACTGTCGGCTGAAGAATACGACAAGACATACCCCTCTGAGTATGTCTACAACAGCGTTGCCTTCTGCGAACTGAACAGAGAGAAGGTGGAACGGATAAGATATCTCTCCATCGGCGATACAAAACCGCGTTTCGGCATCATCCTCGGTGAGCGTGCCGACTCGCTGGCATCGCCTTTCTCTGCTCCTTTCGGCGGATTCACACAGTGCGACACGCTGAGACTCGACTATATGGACGAGGCTGCAAGACTGGTTGCCGACTATGCCTGCCGGATGGGAAAGAAACTCATCATCACGCCGCCGGCACTGGTCTACGACACTACGCTGCTGTCGAAATGGACCAACATCCTGTCTTCGCACCTGTCAACGAGGTGGGTGGACCTGAACTATCACTTCGACCTCAGCCGCATGGACGACTACTCCTGCCACATGGAACGCAATGCCAAAAAGAACCTCAACCGTGCCTTGCGGCAGGACTTCTGCTTCGTGAAGCTCGACAGCGGCAAGAGGAGCGATGTGGAGCGTGCCTACAACGTTATCCGCCGCAACAGGGAGGAACGCGGCTTTCCGCTCAGAATGACTCTCGAACAGGTGTGGCAGACGGTGAGCAGAGTGGTAAGCGCCGATTTCTTCGTGCTCGAACATGGCGGCAACGACGTGGCTGCGGCTCAAGTGTTCCGGGTTTCCAGAAACATTGCCCAGGTGGTATACTGGGGTGACATAAGAGAATATTCCGCCCTGCGCCCCATGAACATGATCACCTACTGCGTGTTCAAGCATTACCACGACGCCGGACTGCGCATCCTCGACATCGGCATATCCACGGAATGCGGAGTGCCAAATTTCGGTCTCTGCGAATTCAAGGAGAGCATCGGATGCGGGGTGACGCTGAAATACAGTTTCGAAAGCAAACAATAATAATCATCACTTCATTCTCATGATAAAATACTTAGACCTAAAAGACATAACAGCCCAGCATGCTGACGAGATACAGCAGGCAGTTGCCGGCGTGGTGGCTGGCGGATGGTATCTGCACGGCAAGGAGACTGAACGGTTTGAAAACGACTATGCCCGATATATCGGCACCCGTCACGCCATAGGCTGCGGCAACGGACTCGACGCGCTGACGCTGATATTCCGTGCATACAAAGAAATGGGAGTGATGAATGACGGCGACGAAGTGATAGTGCCTGCCAACACCTTTGTGGCATCCATCCTCGCCATAACGGAGAATGGTCTGAAGGCGGTGCTCGTGGAACCGCGCCTCGACACTCTGCAGATTGACGATTCGCTGATAGAACAAGCCATAACACCGCGCACCAAGGCGATAATGATAGTGCATCTCTACGGCAGATGTGCCTATACCGACCACATCGGTGACATCTGCCGCAAGCATCACCTGAAACTGATAGAAGACAATGCCCAAGCTCACGGATGCCTGTATCGGGAGACTGCCACCGACAATCCCCTCTACGGCAGACGCACGGGAGGTCTGGGCGATGCCGCAGGCCACAGTTTCTATCCGGGCAAGAATCTCGGAGCGCTGGGCGATGCGGGAGCCGTAACCTGCAACGACGACATGCTGGCGGAGATGATACGGTCGCTGGGCAACTATGGTTCGTCACGCAAATACGTGTTCGACCACTGTGGCCGCAACTCCCGGTTAGACGAGGTGCAGGCTGCCGTGCTCGACGTGAAGCTGCGCCATCTCGACACCGACAACGGGCGGCGCCGCCAAGTGGCGCTCCGGTTGATTGAGGGCATAAACAATCCTCTGGTAAGAGTGCCTTCGCCGGATTTCCATTCCAACAGTGTCTTCCACATCTTCCCCATCCTATCCGAAAAGCGCAATGCCCTGCAGGAATATCTCCTCAGCAACGGCGTGCAGACGATGATACACTACCCCATTCCGCCCCACCGGCAGAATTGCTATGCCTCGCCGGCATCTGCAGATGATGCAGGGGTGACAAATCATAATGCAGGGATGACGGCTGATAATGCAGGGATAACAACTGATGCTGTCGGGCTGAAGGCTGACTGCAAGGGCTGTCTGGTTTTGCCCGACGGCGGACTGCCCGTCACGGAACTAATCCACAACGAGGAACTGAGTCTGCCCTGCAACCAGACCATGACTGAAGACGATGTGGAGAGAATAATACGGTTGATAAACGATTTCCGTGTCTGACCTCACCGGCGGCAAGACAAGGCCATACACCATACCACTCAGTGGCAATACAAAACAACCCACCTTTTTATCCGGCGGCAAAAAAATAAAAAATGTAACACTATAATCCACCATATCAGTAACACCATATCAGTAATATCATATCTGTAACACCCTAATCCATCATATCATGATAAATCTGTCATCACACAAGGCCTTCTCCATCTATCTGCTCTTTGCGGCACTGTTTCTGGGAGTGCAGATGTTCCAAGGTCTCTCCTATCTCGACATCGGAATGTATATGTCGGGATACCAGCATTTCACGAGCGACCCATACGCTTCATACTTCCTCGGACAGTGGATTCTCACCTACGACGTAACATCGGCTCTCTGCAAACTGTTCTCCATAAACTCTTTCCTGGGGCTCAGGGTGCTGCATCTGGTTTATGTGCTTGTCACCCAGACCGTGGTGTATCTATATCTGCGGCAATACATATCCACAAGGAGCATCATCACCGGACTGCTCATCGCCACGCTTGCCCACTACGGCAGCTACACGGAGATAAACTATAACGACTATTCTGCCCTGCTGCTCCTGCTCAGCATCCTATGCTATCATGGCGGAGCCGACAGAGACAACCAGTGGATAATAATGATGGGCGGTGTGCTGGCTGGAGTGGCGGTATATTTCCGCATCGTCAACATCACATACATCTGTCTCCCTCTCTGCGCCATGCTCATATCCAAGAAATGGAACAACGGACACAGTCCGTCAAACGGCGCAACATTCTTCTATATCGGTATGTGCTTCGGCGGACTGCTGGGATATGTCGTGCTGCTCTGCCAAGGTCTCGACAACGTGTTCGCACTGACCTTCAACGACATCGCCGGCATCTCCTCCGACAAGAGCGACACCCACGGCATGCTCTACGTGATGCGCAGCATGTACGACCTCTACACCGAGGTGGTGGCTAATGCCGGATACATCATGCTGTTCTGGATTATCATCGTGGCCGGAATGAAGCAGACCAGAAGGATAATGAGGATAACGCTGGTTGCTGTAGCCATAGTGCTCACGCTCGTAATGATGAACTTCTCGTTCTTCCCCTCAAACATCACCATGGCTCTATGTCTGATAGGCGGCGTGGGGGTGTTCTTCATCCGTGGCGTATACCCTCCGCTCGCCCATCTCGTGATGATCAGCCTGTTCCTGCCATTCGTGATGCCGGTGGGAAGCAATGCCGAACCGTCGTTCTATGGCAAGGAGACGTGTTTCCTCACCCTGCCCCTCGTGATGTATGTATTGTTTGAGGAACTGATGCCCAAGAAGGAACAGCTGGAGAGACGTGCCGCCATGTGTATGATAGGGGTGCTGGGTGCCGGACTGCTGTTCTTCAACCTCACCCACAAGCAGATGGAAGAGGGCAACCGCATAGCATGCCGCTACACCGTGGACAGTCAGCTGACCCGCGGCATCCTCACCACAAAGGAGAACGCCGACATGTATAACTATCTCATCCGGGAGGTGAAACCCCACATCCGCCAGGGCAGCTATATGATATGCTCGTTCTCGCTGCCTGCCGTTTCGATATTGGATTGCAAGCCGTGGGCGGTGTACTCCACGGTATACAGCACCGACCGCATGAACGACCGCTACATCAAAGTGGCATGGAAGCATACCAAAGAACTGCCATACGTGCTGCTCGACGAGGAAAATCTCCCTGATGGCTACAAGCATATCATGGAGGAACTCTCGCTCATAAGGAAATACCAGAAGATATGGACCGACGGCAAATATTCGCTATACTACAGCAAGCCTTATCCGGGACCTGAAAGACCGAAAATCACCGACGTAGATCCATACAGGCATCATCCTTGATGAAAATCCATAATAACAACTCTGCATATCATGACACCAAAGGAAAAGAGAAACGCATTGCTCGCCGAAAAGCTGGTGGGCAACCTGAAGCAGCGACACTACGAAGCATTCTTCTGCCACACGGCACAGGAGGCTGTGGAGAAGATTACCGGGATGATTCCCGAAGGAAGCTCCGTGACATGGGGCGGATCGATGACTATCCGCGACATGGGACTCACCAGGGCGCTACACAACAAGGAGGGGCTCGACATCTGGGACCGCGACCTGGCGCCAGACCGCGAGGCGGCACAGGAAATCTACCGCCGCGCCTTCTATGCTGACTACTATCTGTCGAGCGTCAACGCCATGTCGGAAGACGGCGAGATAGTGAACATCGACGGCAACGGCAACCGTGTGGCGGCTATAACATTCGGTCCGAAACACGTGATTCTGGTGGTGGGCATCAACAAGGTGGCGCAGAACCTGGAGGCTGCCATATCGCGCGCCCGCAGTCTGGCGGCACCTGTAAACATGATGCGATTCGCCGACCTCAACACGCCATGCAAACACGACGGCACGTGTCACGACTGCAAATCGCCTGACTCCATCTGCAACTACATACAGATAATGCGGAACTCGCATCCCACAGGCAGACATATCGTAGTGATAGTGGGCGAAGAACTGGGATATTGAATCTTTTAAAACATGAAATAAGAACTTATGCAACAATACTTGAACCTCCTCGACCGCATCCTGACAGAGGGCACGAAGAAGTCCGACCGCACGGGAACGGGAACAATAAGCATCTTCGGCAATCAGATGCGTTTCGACATGAGCAAGGGATTCCCACTGCTCACCACAAAGAAGCTACACCTCAAGTCGATAATCTACGAATTGCTGTGGTTCCTGCAGGGCGACACCAACGTGAAATACCTGCAAGACCACGGTGTGCGCATCTGGAACGAATGGGCCGACGAAAACGGCGAACTGGGTCCTATCTACGGACATCAGTGGCGCTCGTGGCCGGGACACAACGGTGAACCGATTGACCAGATAAAGAAGGTGGTGGAACAGATAAAAAACACTCCTGACTCCCGACGGATGATTGTGAGCGCATGGAACGTGGCCGACATCGACGACATGAAACTGCCGCCTTGCCACTGCTTCTTCCAGTTTTATGTTGCCGACGGCAAACTCTCGCTGCAGCTATACCAGCGCAGCGCCGACACATTCCTCGGGGTGCCGTTCAACATCGCCTCTTATGCCCTGCTGCTGCTCATGGTGGCACAGGTGACAGGACTCAAGCCGGGCGACTTCATCCATACCACCGGCGACACCCACCTCTATCTCAACCACATCGAACAGGCAAGGCTGCAGCTGACCCGCACTCCGAGACCTCTGCCCCAGATGAAGCTGAACCCGGATGTGAAAGACCTCTTCAGTTTCAGATTCGAGGACTTCCAGCTCGAAGGCTACGACCCATGGCCGCATATCGCAGCACAGGTGAGCGTATAGGGCAGTCTGCTTTTCACTGAACCCAAATCACTCATTTGGGCTTAAGATAAAAAATGGACAGCATGCGTGCCCACATAGGGCAAGCACCTTGCCCCAGTTGAGAAAGCACCTTGCCCCAGTTAGGCACGCGTCTTGCCCATTTTTTATATAATTGCATAGTCAACCACAGGCTCAAGCAAGTATTTGCAGATAGAATATCGCCTGAAGTTCAAACTGCCATTTTGAATTTTAGCTCAAAAGTTATAAATTATATTTTGAAAAACGCTCATTCCCTTTCTAAAAACGACAAATTTGGATTATAGTGCAGATATGCGTATGGGCACGATAGAAATCAGAAGAACGAGAATGATTTATTTTTGAATTACCAGACAGGGATAAAAAATTAAAAGGAAACTGCATTTTCTGATTACAAACTATTGCAGGTTACTTCAAAAAAATATATCTTTGCACGGTTTAGCAAACAGCGTCGGTCATTATCAACCGATGGTTTTATGGTATAATAATCCCCACATGGAAGTTACGGGAAAAGACATCATAAAGGAGCAAGAAAACAAACGAAAGAATATAACATAACAATTATCCACAAACATCATAACAAAACATGGCACATCATAATTTAGATTCTTTGGACAAGAAGATTCTCAAACTCATCGCGGAAGACGCAAGAATGCCGTTCCTCGAGGTGGCAAGAGTCTGCAACGTGAGCGGAGCCGCTATTCACCAGCGCATTCAGAAACTCAGCAACCAAGGCGTGCTGAAGGGTTCGAAATTCAACATCGACCCTGAGAAAATAGGATATGAGACGTGTGCCTTCATCGGCATCAACCTGAAGCATCCGGAGAACTTCGACGAGGTGGTGGAGAAGCTGAAGCGCATTCCGGAAATCGTGGAATGCCACTACACCACCGGTGACTACGATATGTTCATAAAGATATACGCCCTTAACAACCATCATCTGCTCAACATCATCCATGACAACCTGCAGCCGCTCGGATTGTCGCGCAGCGAGACCATCATCTCGTTCAACTCGGCTTTCTGCCGCCAGCTGCCTATCGTGGACGCTCCCGCTGAAGAGGACGACGATATGGACGACGCCAATGAGATGAACATAGAATAAATCAGAAACTATTTATATCAAATCGTCGGTCGTCAGGCCGGATTGGGGAAATAGAGAATGAGTCTCTGTCATAACTACTGATATGACTGAGACTCATTCATTTTTTTGTAGGGGCAGACGTTGACTTGTTTATCTTCCTGACTTTGACTATGCGTCACCCTTTTTGAATTTTTCTATTTTTCGGAGGCATAATCTCCACTTTTGCCACCACCACAAAATCGTCCAAAGAGAAACGTTGTATGAAATCATCAATGATAGGAAGCATTGTGTATCCCTCATATTGACTGCCATTGAAAATACAATATGACAATGGATAGCCATCACGACTAACCAAGAGACCTAGTACGATCTGCGACTCCGAGGTCTTGCCGCCCGCGAAACTGCAGCACAAACCTTGCATGAGGTGCGCGAAGCAATGAAGATAAACTACTTCGACGATGCTGCACTCATCCAGCAACAGGCTGAGATGTACAGAAACAAGTAATTTATAACCCCCAAACGGTCCTTAGGCCGTTTGGGGGTTATTATAAGTCCAACACTATATGACAGACACTATTCCGTCAACTGATGTCTCTCCCTAAACTCTGTAGGCGTACACCCCTCAGCCTTTTTGAAACATCGACTAAAATACTTCGGATCGGTAAAGCCACAACGATAGGCTATTTCCGACACATTCAGTCCTTTATCGTTTATCAGCATACCGTAAGCTTTCTCAAGACGATAGTTCTGCATATATATATTAGGTGTGCATCCATACACCTTCTTCATCTGTATATAAAGCAACGAACGGCTCAATCCCATCTCACAAGAGAACATTCCCACATTCAGCTCGGAATCGGAATAATGCTTCTGCATAAACGTTTCCACCTTTTCCTTAAAAGCATTGTCGGAACCGGTCCCATCAGAACTGGATACAGAACCGACACCGTAAACACTGCCATCAATTGCAACAGGCAACGCCGACTGGGCGTCTCCCTCTATCATATCACCTAAACGCACCTTTATATATTCCATCTTTTCTTCTTTGGAAAGTCTGAGAATCCTTATCTCCTTCTCAAGACTACGGATATAGCAGATTACTTTCACTAAAAGGAATATAAACGCAAGCACCAATCCGCCATACAGCATCCATGCCACTGGACGTTCGTTAAAGTATGGCGTACGATGGATTATAATGCAGGCTTCATTGTCTACCCAGACCCCGTCACCATTAGTGGAACGCACCCTCAAACGGAATGTCCCTGCCGGAATATTTGAAAGATTTATATGATTGTCCTTTGTATAAAGCCACTTCTTGTCTACGTCTTCAAGCATGTAGGCATATTGTATAGGCTCCGTCTTATTATAGTCGATTGCCGCAAACGATACGTTAAGTGATTTTTCTTCCGGCGACAGAGATATACTGTCAGGCATATCAAACACAATCTTCGGCACGTAACGACTCTTGCCCAAAACATTCTCATCTACGGCAAGCACACCTTGCGTAGTGCCGAAAAGTGTTGTCTTGCCAGTGTTTATGCCAAGTGGAGGACATTCGGAAAAAGAAAAGCCTTTAGTGAACGTCCCCTCTATATAATTCGTAAAAGTATCATTACGTGGATTGAAAGACATAAGTCCATGTTCCGACACTGCCCATATCAAACCTTTCTTGTCTTCGTAAAGAGCAAGCACGATGTCGGTTGACATGCCATTATCCATCGTGTAGGCACGGAAACGTATCTTGTCGCTGAACAGATTTCCAGAACTTACGACATTCAACCCTCCTCCATACGTTGCAACATATATCTTACCATCCTTACTACGCAACAGACTCATCACCTGGTTGTTGCCGAGCGACTCCACATCCGACGGCACCCGTTTGTTCTGCAAGAAGCGCAAACCATGAATACCACGCTGAATCTTTGTTGCAAACAATCCGTCATTAGTGGCAAGCAGAAGGCTACCGTCAGGAACAAGCAGCATATCATGAATGAACTTAGCCTCAACAGGATAACGGTCAAGACCATTGTCACAATGGATGAATTGCGGGGTTTCGCTCCAAGGATTAACTATCACATTCAGTCCTCCTCCGTATGTTCCGACAAGAATACGCCCGAACTTGTCTTCCAACACCGAATAAACACTATTGTTGTTTATACCATACTTGTTATCCTTTCCTTTGAAAAACGCCTTGACTTTAAAGCCGCCATTCTTTAATGGCATCAGTCTGAACAGTCCGTTTGGCTTTGTGCCTATCCACAAATACCCATGTGAGTCCCTAAACATACAATAGGCATTTGCACCAAACGGATGACGCAACTTAGATATTGAGCCGTTACCACATAAGTATCCTTTAGTATTTCCGACTTTGTCCCAAACACAGATAACTCCGTTTTTATCGGCAACAAAGATGTCATCGGCTCCATATTGGAAAATACAGCGTATAAACTCTTCGCCTTCATTGCTCCTTTTAACAGGTGACAAACGCTTCTTGTTAAAGACAACACGATCAAGTCCGCTATGAGTGAACACCCAATAGCCGCCTTGACGGTCTTTATACAAAATACGTGTTTCTATATCCTTATATTCAGGCAGACAGCCAATCATGGATTTCTGTTGGGCTGTCGGTCTGAAACGATCTGCCTGACTCTTCACTCTGTCAGGCAATGCGACAAAGCGTTTTTCATTGCATTTGAAAAGAAAGAACTTGTTTTCATGAAACTTACACAGGATATTCCCGTCTTTTGTCTCACTAATAGACAAGATACGGTTGTTTGGCAAATGGCAATTGTCACCTTGCCGTGCCTTATAGTGGAAGAAGGAATAGCCATCATAGCGGCAAAGACCGTTCCACGAGCTAATCCAGATATACCCCTTTGAATCCTGAATAATCCCAGTAAACACACTTTGGGGCAAGCCATCCTTTTCAGAGAAATGAGTTATTTGCACTTCCGTATTTCCAGCAAGCGAAATACCGGTAAGCAACGTCAACAGGAAGGAGAGCAACATCCTTTTTACATTCATTATATTATCCGAAATAAGCCTCATTACAAGTAACGATTAGTCATTAGCACTTGCAAAGATAACACTTTTAATCATTAATACAAAAGGAAAGGGAGAATGTCAACGCATTCTCCCCTCACTAATATTATTCAACAAAGAATTATTTGCTATTTAACATATTTCTTTCCCTTAGCGACAACTACGCCATGATAACCTTCTCCAATACGCTGACCGTTAAGATTATATATAGCATTATCTTTTTCAGACTCTCTGGAAAGACCTGATACAGGAACAATAGCAGCAAGGCCTCCAACAAGCGTTATCTCCTCACCTGCATTAGTTGGAATATCATAGAGATAAGTATCCGGAAGCGTAGTGGCAGGAATCTTACTTGCATCCTTGACTATAGGCTCCGGCATGCCGTAAGGCTGCATCAAAGAATTGGTATTATTGCCTTCTGCTACAGAAAGAGCTGTACCATCGGCATTTGTCAATGGTGTTGCAGTACGCAGACGTAAGTTTCCGCCGACAGTAGACTTCACTGCAAGCTTCTCTATCTTGCCGTCAACCCATTTCATATCTGTCACCACAAATCCGCCACGGGCACACAGTCCTTTCACTTCGCCACCGGCTTTCCATTCCGTAGGCAATGCAGGAAGAACATGCAAGAAGCCGGCATGTGACTGCACAAGCATCTCTGCTATAGCTGCAGTAGCTCCGAAGTTTCCGTCAATCTGGAATGGAGGATGGGCATCAAACATATTTGCATACGAGCCGCCGTCGGAAGAAGCGATTGTCACATTAGGGTCGAGCAGGACAAGCTGGTTCTTAAGAATCTTCATGGCATGGTCTCCATCAAGCATACGTGCCCACATGGCTTCCTTCCATCCCATCGACCATCCGCGGGCAGCATCGCCACGTCCGACAAGACTCTTGTGTACTGCCTGATAAAGTGTAGCGTTTTCGTATGGAGAAACCTGATTGCCAGGATAAGCGCCCCAGAGATGAGACAGATGACGATGAGACGAATTCTCTTTATCCCAGTCTTCCTGCCATTCCTGTACCTGTCCGTATTTACCAATCTTCCATGGAGTAATCTGTGCCTTCAGAGCATCAAGAGCATCTGCGAAATCCGCATCCTCACCAAGAGCACGAGCTGCAAGAGCTGTATTCTTCAACAAGTCATAGACCATCTCGTTATCCATGGCAACTCCTCCGAAAAGGGCAATGTTTGCAGTATTACCGTCAGACTTGGTATAAGAGCCTATACCAGGATGATTCTCCGGTGAGTTGCTCGGACAAACAACCATATACCCTGTATTCGGATCCTTCACAAGAAAATCCTGGAAGAATTCTGCCGCTCCCTTCATTATAGGATAGACCTCTGCAAGATATGTCTTGTCGCCAGAGAAGAGATAACGCTCCCAAAGGTGAGAGCAGAACCATGCGTTACATGTAGGCCATACTCCTACGGTGCCATTGTCTACCGCACCTGTCGTACGCCAAATATCTGTATTATGATGTAAAGCCCATCCACGTGCGCCATACATCTTCTGAGCTGTTTCCGCACCTGTAACACTTACATCCTTGATCATCTCGACAAACGGCTCATGGCATTCTGCAAGATTTGTGACTTCTGCAGGCCAGTAGTTCATCTCAACATTGATATTTGATGTGTATTTCGAATCCCAAGCCGGATACTGACGCGCATCAGGATTCCAGATGCCCTGCAGATTAGCTGGCTGTGTGCCTGGTTGTGAAGAAGATATGAGCAGGTAACGTCCAAACTGGAAGTAGTTGGCTGCCAACTGAGGATCAGAAGTCTTATGGAACTCCTTTATACGCTGTTCCGTGTTCTTGGACTCCTGTGTAGCATTACCTGCAAGAGTCAGGTCCACACGGTCAAACTGTGCCCTGTAGACAGATTCATGATCCGAAAGCGTTGTAACATAATCTTTCTTGCTGTTCTCGTAAGCTTCCAGATAGGCAAGAGCTGATGCACTTGCATCACCGCTTACATCATCATATTTCTTGAAATTAGTGGCTTGCGAAATAATGATTGTAGCGTATGTAGCACCTGTCACATTAAGACGCGGAGCATTTGTAGCGGCTCCCACTGTTCCCTGAGCATAGATATTGACATTGTCGTTTGTAATAGCGCCGTCAGTGTCCACAATACGCAGATAAGTACAAAGGTTGAGCTTGTTTTCCACATTCTCACACTTGTCACGTGCCGGTCCCATCGTTGCCTTGACAGTATGATCGTCATAGAGGACGTTAGACGTGAGCTTCTCTATATTCGACTTATTACAACCGGCATAAGCCACATTGAAGTCGAGTTTACCTGTCTGGTCCGCTTCAAGACGCACCACTGTGACATTATCCTTGAAAGAAGTGAATACTGTACGCTTATACCCTACACCTTTCACATGATACTCCACATTGCTTGTTGCAGTATTCATATCAAGATAGCGAACATAGCCTTGTGCATCAACAGCATCCGAAGTCTGTGCACTTTCCATATCATCGAAACGCTGTCCCGGGAAGCCAAGCAAGACAACACCTGCTGCACGATAACTTGCTCCATGCGAGCCTTGCGACATCCAGTTCGTAACTGCAAGATTCTGTACCGAAGCATAATCTTTATTGAAGATGCCTTGCTGTACTTCTCCGAGTACTCCAAAAGCATTTGCATTATAGTTCGTGTTCGGTCCCTGGTCCCAGAATGTATCTTCGTTGAGCTGGAGCGTATCGCATGCGACACTACCGGAGTGCATAACACCAAGACGACCGTTTCCCAACGGTAGAGCTTCTTCCCAATAGCCTGCTGGCTTGTTGTACCACAAATGATTCTTGCTTTCTATTGTAGGAGCAGGTATCGGATCGGTATCGGCGGTGATGAAACTGAACGTCAAGGCTTTCGCAAGCACATTTCCAGAAAGGTCACTTACTGTATTTGCCGGTAGCTCAAAGTTATACATCGCACTTTTGTCAAGAGCAGAATAGCTGAAACGAATTACATTGCCGTTTACTGTTGGAGCAAGCTTGACAACACTGTTTGTATTTGCATTCGTAAGCGTTGCCTCTGCCCCATCCGCCACATGCACACTCTCGTCAAAGTTCAAAGCAATGGTTCCTGTTGTCACGACATTATCCTCATTATCCTTTGGACGGCTTGATACGAATGCCGGTGCTTCATGGTCGTCAGCAAGCACCTTTACATATTTCAGATTGTAATTGCTATTCTTCGTGGCACTGACAATAAAGAGTCTCACTATGACATTCTCCTTATTGTCGGCATCAAGAGAGTAAACAGCATCATTATATGTATTCCAATGACTGCCGCTGACATAGTCATCAAGTGTTGTCCATGTCGTCCCTCCATCAACGGAATACGCCACACCAAAATGTGTGGAGCTGCTTGAGCCGTCGCCTATAGCGAAATTAAGTTTCACGTTGTTCAGGTTTACAGTAGGGAAATTCACTTCGAAATATTGGTCATGTGTTGAGGCATCACCATAGTTTTCCTTTTGTGTAAATTTATCTATCGAAGCTGTGTTCAGACGCAAGACATAGCTGTCCTTACTTTGCTTTACCTCCCACTTGCCGTCACTTGTCTTCAGCGAAAGCTTATAGTTGGTCTGTACTCCAGAACATGTGTTCGGCAGAAACACCGGTTGTTTACTTTTCCATGCGGTATTGCTTATCGCCTGCCATCCGCTGCCATCCGGAGTGTAGGTCACAACAGTTCCGCTGCTTGAGCTTTCCCATCCCTCCGAGAACACCCATGACGCAACAGCTGTCTGTTGCGCATGGCTGATAACAGGATTCGCAAAGGTAAAAGCCAAAAGCATCAGAGCCACATGGAATAAATGACTCATCATTCTTTTCATAATTTTACTTTTTAATTGTTTTTAGATTATATTTTTTAGAATTCGTAAATATGCCGCAAAGGTAAAGAACAAAGGAAAGAACTATGCGGATTATTGTTTTTGTGATGTGGAAAATCGTATAAGTGACGAAAAAAAACAACTTGGTATGATTTCACCGTCACTTAATGAGAAATAGCGAACAATTGCAAATCAAGAACGAGGGCATATCAAAAGAAAAACTTTGACACACCCTTTTCCTGACTTTGACTATGCGTCACCCTTTTTTCATTGTTATTTTTGCTAAGTTATTGAAAATGAGGGAATGTTATTTTGAGGGTACACATTTTGTCAAAGTCAGGTGTCATAACTACTGATATGACTGAGACTCATTCATTTTTTTGTAGGGGCAGACGTTGACTTGTTTATCTTCGTTCCGATGAACGTCACCCTGAGGGCGTTTGCCCGTCGCAGCGCCTGCTTCACCTCCATCACGGTCTTCATGTCTACATCCTTGTCGGCAGAGAGCGCCACGGTCATCTCCTGGGCCTCGTCGGGCGACATGCCGGAGCGCGACTCCGCGAGATAGTCCACGAGCTGGTCTATTGCCACCACCTTGCTGTCCACCTGTATGCGGTAGCCCTCCTGCCTGCCGTCTACAGGCTTTCCGATATACACATGGGTCACGCCAGCCTTCTTCTTCATCTTCGTGAGCTGTCTGCCCTCAGGCACACGATATCTCACCTTCACCTCGTCCTGTCGCATGTGGGTTACGATGATGAAGAAGAACAGCACCGTGAAGATAAGGTCGGGCAGCGATGCCGTGTTCAGTTCCGGCACGCTGCGGCGTTTGCGTATAAACATATTCTGTTGTCTCCTATTCTGTTTTTAGTTCCTCAAATCGGTCATCAGCCAGGTTGGGTATTATTCTTTGTCTGCCGCATCCTGACCGCTCTCCTCGTTCAGGTTTTCCATCACACGCTGCGGATAGAGCTTGTCTATCTTCTTGCGCTCATACTGTTCACATTCCACATAACGCTTGTGGTAGATGCCCATCGCGGCAGAGTTTCGGATTGAGGTGTATGCCGAGCTTACGGCATCCTGAACGTGGAAATAATCATCGTATTTGGATGTGGGGAGCATCTTGATGCTCACCACGTGTGTGGCGCGGTCGGGACAGCCGGCAACGAATTTCTCCACCATTCCCTGCAGGCGCCTCACGTCGACAGGCTTGCCGTCTACTCTCACGTCGCCCTCACCCCAGATGCTGATATCCATCACGTTGCGACGGTCCATCTCCGTCACCTCCTCCGTCTTCGCCTTGTCTTCGGGCGGCAGCTGCTTGAAGACACCCTTGGTGGAATCCATCGACGAGATGACGAGGAAGAAGACGAGCAGGATGAACGAGATGTCGGCGGTGGAAGTGGTGTTCAGCCCCGGCACCTCACGCTTGCCGCGTCGGAAATTCATAGAAAACCTTTTCTGTCTTATCACTTTTCCTCCTTTTTCCTGTTTTTCCTCCTCATTGCCGATCCGCCTACCGACACCGCCACTGCCACTACGGCAGCGAGGAGCATGGCGAATACGGTGTATATGAACATGTCGGCTACCTTGAGCCACATGGCATCGCTAAAGGTCTTGCCGTTTACAGACAGCGGATCTGCCGACCCTGCCACGTATGCCAACACGAGCATTGCCACGAACGCCACTGCCGACCAGCGCTTTATCCTTGCCACGGGAATGCCGTTGACCACCTTCTCGGCAGAACGGATTTTCGCCGCTTTATACAGCGAGAAGACCAGCACTCCCACAGCCCCCGCCACCATCAGATAGATGAAGATGAGCACGATGTCGGTGAGCAGCGGAGCATTGTAGTCGGGGTCGAACACGTATGGCATATCGTAGCCCACGAGATAGAAGAGCGCGAAGACCACTGCCGTCACGCCTATCATGGCATAGAGCAGACGGGTGGACATCTGCCATGCCTTGAGCTTTCTCTTTTTCATACCCATAGCGTTATTGTCTTTTTTTTCTTTCTGCTGCATGTCAGCCTTTCTGGTTCTTGTATTTGCCGATGGAGTCGAGGAGCTTTATCGCCGACTCCTCCATATCGGCAGTGATATGGTCTATCTTGGAAACGATGTAGTTGTAGAACACCTGGAGCACGAGCGCCGCGATGATTCCGAAGATGGTGGTGATGAGCGCCACCTTCATTCCCGATGCCACGATGGTAGGACTGATGTCGCCGGCGTCTTGTATCTGCTCGAATGCCATCACCATTCCTATCACGGTGCCGAGGAATCCGAGCGACGGTGCGATGGCGATGAAGAGTTTTATCCATGAGCATCCCTTCTCCATGTTTGCAGCCTCTACGGAACCGTAGCTTGATATGCCCCGCTCGATATTGTCTATCGGTTCGGCGATGCGGGCGAGCGCTTTGCGGCAGATGGATGCCACGGGACCACGCTCCTGCTCACACATCTTCTGTGCCGCCTGCAGGTCGCCATTTGAGAGCGCCCCGTCGATGTCTGCCATCATTCTCTTGGCGTCTATCTCACTGAGCGTGAGGAATATTATTCTCTCCACACAGAAGGCGAGTCCGAGCACGAGAGCCAGTGCCACGAGCGACATGAATCCTGCCGAACCCTCGATGAACTTGGTTTTGAGCACTTGATGGAAGCTCAGCGGCTCTTCGTCGTCGATGCCTTCCAGATCGGCAGCCATATCTGCCGTGTCGGTAGCCTCAGCCTGTGTGTCGTCGGCACCGAGACTGTCGGCAGGGGCATTGGCGGCAGCTTTCGGTGCGGCGGCAGGTGCAGCTTCTGATGCCGCAGCCGGTGCTGCACCATTTTCATTATCCGCAGCGGTTTTTGATTTCGCGGCAGCCGGTTTTTGTCTTGTCTTTTCCACGGCAGCCGGTTTTGCCGCCGCTGTCGCCTTGTCTTGTGCGGCGGCATCTGCCGGAGCTGCCAAGACGAGACTGATGATAATGAGCATGCTGCCCAATAGTCTTTGCATTTTTTGCATTGCAGTTATGTGTTATGTTTTCTATTCCGTTATGTATGTATCTTCGCAGGGGCATCCCCCTCAGACCAAGGTCTCTCCATCATTCCGTCATCTTCTTCATGCCATTATCAGAGCACGAAGTTCACTGGTATGCAGAAATATGTGAGACAAGGTTTGCCCTTGTCCTCGCCGGGCTTCCACTTCGGCATTCTCCTGAGCACCCTCAGTGCTTCGGCGTCGAGCAGCGGGTCTGCCTTATGCACAACCTTCAGCTCTGACACGGTTCCGTCTTTGCCGATGATGAATCCCACCACCACTTTGCCTTGTATCTTCTGGTCGCGCGCCGCCTGCGGGTAGCGCAGGTTGCTGGTTATCCATTTCATGAACTCCACCATTCCGCCGGGGAATTCGGGGAGTTTCTCCACTATGCGGAAGTTGAGCGGATTGTCGTTCATGTCGGTTGCCACGGGAGCCTGTGCCGTTGTCTCGTTACTGCTGTCGTCGGCAGCCTGTCCGGCGTTGCCCACTCCTTTGCCATCGTCGGCATCTCCGTTCGGCTGGTCCATCTTCGTGGGCATCTCCGTCTGCGGTTGTTCGTCCACCGCCTTTATCTTATCCGTCACCGCCTTCGGTGTTGTTCCCGGCTTCAGATATGCTATCATGTCTTTCTGTTGCTGCCGCGCCAGCAGTTCCGGGTCGAACGACGGGTCGGAGTCAACATCCATGTCGTCAAACATCTGCGGTCCGCCGCTTCTCCATTCCAGTGCCACGAACAGCAGAGTGAGGGCAAAGACGAGTCCGAGCAGAACTCCCGTAGTCCTGTTCGCCGTATAGTCGATATGTATCTTCATCTTTGCCATTGTGCGTAATGCGTTAATATATGTGATGCCTGAATAACAAGGGCAATCACAGTTCTGCCACCTCTTCCAGAGTGAGTCCGGTGACAGTAGAAATCGTCTCTGCCGGCAGTCCCAAGTCTTTCATTCTTCTTGCATTCTGCCTGCGTTCTTCCTCACGACCTTCTGCACGACCTTCTGCACGACCTTCAAGTCTGCCTTCCTCACGCTCCGTATAGATATTGTCGCGGAGTATCACGATATTGTCGAGATGCTTGTAATAAGCAGAGCGTTCAGCCTTGCTCATGCGGTCCACCTTGAGTTGTTCTTTCACTTCTTCCATACCAGGTGCTTTGGCTCCCTTAGGCACATCACCTGTATTCAGATAATATGCCCATTCTTCTATGGAGCTTTTCGCCACTCGGTTGAAGTCGTTCACCTTCAAGATGTAATATTCAGGATACAGGTCGCTTACTTCGTCCACATTGAATTTCTGCCTTTGGAAAGGACTGAGTTCAAGCAGATCGCCATTGTGTATGCCTCTGAATTCCGTCTTGCCATGGTATACGATGTCGGTGCCTTTTCCAAGCGAGAAATAAACGATATTCACGCTATACACCTTTCGGACGTTCTCGTAGTCTTGGCCTTTTCCATTACAGACCAGCTCAGTGGCTCTCTTCGACATACCGAATATTATACGCTCGAAATAAGCATATTCGGTATTATTCTGCACCTCGATAAATACTTCATCACCAGAATCGTCTATTGCCAACAAATCTACACGATTGTTTCTGTCGGTAATGCTCTCATCAGTGCTTTCAAGCACCTGCTTGATTTTGATTTCCATTCCAAGCAGCGTAGTGAGCAATCCTTCCAGAATCGTGAAATTTGATTTCTGTCTGAGCATACGTACCATTGCCCAGTCAAAACGTATGTATTCATTCTCTGCCATAACGATAATGGTTTTTAGTTGTCTATACAGCTTTTCTTATGCCGAGCCGCAGCTTATCTTATGCAAAGATAATGCAAGGCGAGAGCAGAACGAAATAAATAAATTTATTTCTTATGCCGAGCCGAAGCTTATCTTATGCAAAGATAATCCAATTACTTTTAAACACAAAATTAAAGGAAGTGAAACCTACTTATTTAGTCTTAACCCAACAAAAATCCTCTATGCAAGAACAACAACAGAATCCCTACAAGTCCAAACGACAGATTTGGGGCTAAACCATATACACGAAATTTTCCCCCACGGCGTGGGGAAGGAAACCCCACATTAGGGGGTTCTATTCCCCACGCCGTGGGGGAAATTCTGACCTATGTAATTCGTTATGGCGTTTCGATTATATTCTGAGTGAATATCATATCACCACACGAGAATTTTCTCGCCGTTAACGATGTAGACGCCCTGGTGAACGCAGATTGTGCGTGAGCCTTCAATTGTGCCGCTGAACAACAAGCTGCCCTGAAGGTTTACGATCTCCACTCTCGTAGCCACTTCGGCGTTGAGAACGATCTCGCCCTTGCCAGCCTTCACGGTGAATGTCGCTGGTGTAGGACTGTCAACGCCTGAAGGCTTGCTCTTGAAGTACGGCACGAAACGGATATTGCCATCTACGCAGTCGGCAGGGATGGTATACTCACCGTTGACGAATTGTGAAGCCTGCACTGTGTATTCCTTCCACTGCGGATTCTCATTCAGCATGTTCGCCCCCTCAAGATTGTAGCCATGGCGAATCTTCACGTAGTCGAGCAGGAAGCCTTCTGCCGGCTGGGTCTTTATCTTGAATGACCGACCGAAGGGAGTGGTCTGTCCTGTCACCGGTTTGCCGTTGGAGAGGAGAATCTCACCGTTCAGACCACCGCCGTTATCCTCAACAGTGCGGTAGATATCCACCTCGTCAGCGTGGATGTTTACGAGCACGTCAACGATGCCTCCGCCGTTGTCCGAGATATTGTTGTCTGTTGTGGTGCTGCCGCCGGGGTCTGCGTTGTCCCAGTCCACTTTGTACCGCATTCGATAGATGCCCGGTGTCTGGTCTTCTGCAATCCTGAACGAAGGCATTGCCACGCCGCAGCCGTCGCTTGCCGTACCGCCCTTGCTGTCCTCGCCCTTATAGTAAGAAAACGCTACGAGGTCCTTGTTGTCGGTGATGCCGGTGTCGGTGTAATCAACGTTGAACTTGCCGTCGTTACCCTTGTCGAGGTAAGCATACCCATGCATACGTTCGCCTTTCCAGCTGATAGCAGGCGTGACCGTCTCGCCTGGTCTGGCAAGGAAGATGTCGTCGAGGTTCTTGATGTAGAGTTTCTTGTCCGTGTCCTGGTTTACTGCTGCGGTCTGCGAACCGAGGCCAACAGACTTGATGTAGCGGTCGGCACGTGTGTGGGCTGTCGTCTTGTTGTAGTTGATCGGGTAAACCGGTTTTGAGAAGAACGGAGCGACCTTGCTGCTGAGGATGATATCATCGATGAATACGGCGAAGTCGCTCTTCTGGTCGTGAGGCGACTGACGGTCTACTACAACGAGGAGGCTCTTGATAGTGACGCCCTTGGCTCCCGTGACCGGGAACACCACGTCCTTCCATTTGCCTGCCGTACCGATTTTTGTGGGCAGGCTCCAGAACTGCTCTGTCGTTGCCGGCTGGCAAGGACGGTCGTCGCGGTTGCCCAGACCGATGAGCATAAACTGGGTGTAACGGGTGGAGCTGATCTTCACGTGTATGTATTGTGTCTTTTTTTCAAGAGCGAACGGCTCCTTCAGTTCTACGAGAGCGCCGAAGGTGTTGCTGCCGAAGCGTGAGCGCTGCACGCCGAGAATCTTTGACGATTCATCAGGAGCGTAACCCAAATCGGAGTCCACTTCGTTGAGGTCGTTGTCAACCACCTGCACATTACCCTTGAGCCTGTTGAGGTTGAAGGGGGATATAGGACATGTGTCGTATGCACGCACACTCACGTAGCTCTCCGGAGTCTCGAAGTCACAGAGTGTCTTGTCCTGTTGCGCCATAGCGACGACAGGAAGAATGAGGCCCGCAAGGCAGATATATTTCTTTATGTTCATTGTTTCTTTGCTTTTTGCTTGATGGAATAAGTATTAGCCAAAATGGTCATCATACCGCTTTAATGTAGTATTCCAGAGACAGCCTGTGCAGTTTTAGAACACTTCTATTGTGTGGAGCAGCGGACAAGACCTTGAGTTCTCGATGGTGATGCGTATAGCCTTTGCCGTATAGCCGTCTGTAGAGTATTCTGCCGTTGAGCCGTTGAGCGGGATGATGCGCTTGTAACCCACGGTTGTCGTTGCCTGATTGCCACCGCGCTTGGTGAATGTCACTCCGTCTTCACTTGTCTCGATCTTGAACTTCTTGATGCGCTGTCCGAGCTTGATATACTCCATGAGCGAAACGTAGCGCACTGTCTGCGGCGTGTCCCACTTGAGTTCGATGACAGCCTTCTTACTGCCGTCGGGAGTTGCCCAATATGTGTCTTTGTTTCCGTCAATCAGATTCCTGGCTTCGTAGTTGCCGTTGCCCATAGCCTTGCGGGTGCAGTCGGCTGTCACGGTAGCGCTCTTTGCGAGGTCGGTGCCGAGGCGCTTGTCGAGCAAGTCGCCGAGTGCCTCCATCTGTTCTGCAACAGAGTCGTCGATAAGGCCGGCGCGGTTTGGCGGGAGATTGAGCAGCAAGGTGGCGTTACGGCCTACTGTCTCAAGATACATCTTGAAGAGAGTCTCGGCAGTCTTCACCTCGTTGTCCAGGTTTGAGTCCCAGAACCAGCCTTTTGTAGATCTGGCGTCGCTCTCGCCGGCTGCCCACATCCATGCGTATTCACTGCCCGCCTCGCCGTCGCCCATTGACCAGCATGTCTGTCCTGAATAGCCGTTCTCGTTGCCTATCCAGCGTACCTCGTCGCCAACGCCCCACATTACGACGTCGGGAAGGAGATTGTGGATAGAGTCGCGGAGGTTGGGAATGTCGTAGTATGTCTGCGAGTTGTCGATGGTGCGTTTCTCCGAAGTGGTGTAGCTGCCATAACCGCCTGCATAGTCGCCACCGGTAGCGCCGTCGAACCACATCTCAAACTGGTCTTTACCATACTGTGCAAGCTCTGCACACTGAGGCAGGAACACGAGCCTTGCATACTCGTCGGTATAGTTGCCGTTGCTGTCTTTCTTGCCCCAATACGGACTCGACAGGTCCCACGGAGAGACATAGAAGCCGTATTTCATGTTGAGCTCGCGCGCGGCGTCGGCAAAGTCCTTCGGGATGTCTACATCCTTTCCGTAGCCGGAAGAGTTGCGCGTGCAGTGCTCTGTCGTTGCTGTAGGCCATAGGCAGAAGCCGTCGTGATGCTTCACCACGGCGATGCCACCCTTCATATGAGCCTTCTTTGCCACCTCAAGCCACTGCTTCGGGTCGGGTTTCTGTGTCGGTGCGAATACTGTCTCACGCTCCATGCCTGTTCCCCATTCCTGGTTGGTATAGGTGTTCATGCCGTAGTGGAAGAAAGCGTAGAATTCCGTTTCGTTCCATTTGAGCTGACGGTCGCTCGGCACCGGATATACGGGAGCCGGTGTGTTGTCCGGATTGCTCACGCTCTCCTCAACCAACTGGAAATTGTTTTGTGCCGACAAAGTGGCGGGTGCAGCAGCAGACAGACTCAATGCCGACAACAAGATGTGGATTTTCTTCATAAATGTCATCTATATGTTTTGAAAAACAATTGGGTTCTTAACTGATTCAAAGTCGCAAAGCCACGAAATGGAAATCCCTAAATATCACATCCCCCTGTTTCGGGTTTCCCAACCATTCTGCTCTATTTTGTTTCTGCCGCTAATTTACGAAGTTTTTCCGGCATTTCAAAAAGTTGTCCATATTTTCATTCCTCCCATGTCAAATATGAGATACAACAGCCCTTTTAGTGATGATGAAATATTTTCGCCGCCACTTATTTGGACATATTGCATATTATTCTGTTTTTATTCATTACTTTTGCACCTGCTTACGAAAAATGACACATCATCAAGTCCCAATCGGTCATCAAACCATTTGGGTACAATCAGCAAAACCACACTATGCCAAAAGGATTATTATCATTCAGCAGCCACAACGATATCAACGAAATCAAAACGGAATGGACCGAGCTCGACAGGAAAGCGGAGGAGAACGGCGTCAGATACGTTGAATACACATATTACCAGACTTACGAATGGAACGAATTCCTGTTCCGCCACACCACCAGGGGCTTCGGCAAGTTTGCCTCTGCGATGCGCTACCATCTGGTGAGACTCGACGGCAGACCGTTCGCCATCATACCCACACTGGTGACACGACTGTCCAAGAAGGTGAGGATTCCCTCATGCAGAGTGGCGGGAGTGCTCAACATCAGCTGCCCCTACACAGGGGAGTGGGACGGGGAGATGACGGCTGCCATCGCCGGATATATCGAGACGGCACACAAGGGGATGAAGATCAGCTTTGCCGATGTGCCGATGGCGGCTCCCTTCGCCGGCGTGATGAAGAGAATTGGCGGAGAACTGAAGGAGCGCACGAGCTATCATGTGCCGCTCGACGGATTTGAAAGCCATGAGGATTATGTGGCATCGCTCAACAAGAACATATACAAGAACATCCGCAAGGCATACAACCACTTGAAAACCGACTCCAAGAGGATGGAACTGAAGGTGTATCGCCGGGGCGGAATGCCCGACGACGGATATATGCGCAGTCTGTGGAAACTCTATCTGAGACGCAAGATGGCATGGCGCCACCGCAAGACGGGAGCTATGTCTGAAATCGGTATCAGCCTCAAGGCTATGTATGAAACCCGTTCGGGATGCGCCAACCGCAGTCTGAAGACGCTCGATGCGGCGGAGCTCTACGTGCTGCATATCGACGACCGGCCGGCGGCATTCATGATAGTGTATCGCCACCGCAACCATCTGCTCATGCCGAAGCTCGCCATCGACACTTCTTTCAGCCGCTATTCTCCCGGCATCCTGCTCATACTCGAGGCTTCGAAGAGATGGATAGACGAGGGAGTGGCAGACTTCGACATGTGTCGCGGCGACGAGAGATACAAAAAGGAGATGGGCGGACAGAACGAACCGCTTTGCCGCATCGACAAGAGGCTGTAGGACAAGACCTCTCTTCTGAAAGACAAATCAAGTTCTTATAACCCATTGGTGATAAAGTCACTCTTCTGAAAGACAAAACCCGGACAAGCCCTAAAGCCCTGTTAGGGATAATAAACCCAAAACGGTCATTAGACCGTTCAAAGGTAGTATTTTATAACTGCTTGCAGTCTTTTGTTTTTTATAAGGCGTCTTTTGCT